>Ga0214919_10010161_pt1 | contig 11989 bp, 11 predicted proteins | sample LL1503_MetaG_FD_177994 | JGI IMG/M metagenome (GOLD analysis project Ga0214919, IMG submission 177994) | Freshwater microbial communities from Lake Lanier, Atlanta, Georgia, United States - LL-1503 | ecosystem: Environmental > Aquatic > Freshwater > Lake | place: USA: Georgia | collected...
TGAAAGATTAAATTTATTTGTTATTATTTATGGGGTTGACCGTATTAGTAAAAATATTACTATACGAGAAGTACTATATGCAAATAACTCATTACTTTTAAATACAGATGTTATCAATGTTAATAAAAATAATAATAGGTCTTTAATTATTATAAAAGATAAAGAAAAACTCCAAAAATTAAATTTTAAAAAAGGGATTGAATCATATTTTAATATTATGATAGAAAGTATGAATCGTAATATTATTAAGATTAAATAGATATATTAAAAAAATTGATTTTATTTATAATTAGAAATATTTTGATATATTATAAATAAATGAATAATAATAAATATATCTTAATAGAAGGAAATATTGGTTCTGGCAAAACAACTTTATTAAATAATTTAGCAAACGATGAAAATATTGAAGTTGTTTATGAACCTATTGATTTATGGTTAAATATTAAAGGTTCTGATGGTAAAAATCTACTTTATGAATTTTATAATGACCCAGTAAGATATGCTCATTTATTTCAATGTATGGTTTTTATTACTAGACTTCAATCAATTGAACATGAACAAATAAAAAAATTTAGATTTTGTGAAAGGTCAATATTAACAGATAAATATGTTTTTGGAAAATCATGTATAACATCAGGTAAAATGAATGAATTGGAAATTAATTGTTATAATATTTGGTTCAAAATGCTTGAAACAAAATTATATAAAAAACCAGATGCTATAATCTATTTAAAAAGTTCTCCAAAAAAATGTCAATTAAGAATTCAAGAAAGATCTAGAAATGAAGAATCTGGAATTAAACTTGAATATTTAGAAGAATTAAATAATAATCATGAAGAATGGATTAATAATTGTTCTGATATACCAATTCTAACAATTGATAATGATATTGATAATAATTTTGAACAAATGATTATTGATATTAATAATTTTATAAAAACAATTTAATTAAAAAATTGATATTATAAAATATTAGACTTATTTATTTATAATTATTAATGTTTGGATTATTAATAAAAGATTTACAATTAACTATTTTAATTAAATATTTAAAAATACAAGATGCTTGTTTAATAAGACCTTCAAATAAATTAATATTATTAGATATTAATGAAATTTTTGAAGAAACAATTAAAAATAAAAGAGAAAAAGAAAGAAGTTTAAAAATATCAAATATATTTAAAAATTCATATTATATGAATAGTACAGAAATTAATATTATTTGGGAAGTTCCATTAGAATCAATTCGTATATGTAAAAAAAATGGTAAAGAATTAATTTTAAAGAAAAATGATATTATTTCATTATTAAATCGAGAATTAGGTGTTAAAATAACTAATTTTACAGGTAATGCAGACCAACCTGGACCTATCGGTTTAGAATATTTACCATGGAGAGGAACTAGATATGCTACACCACAAATGACATTACGAGGTAATCCAAGACATATTATTGCATATCCGTGGGGGATAAAAAAATATGGAGAACATATAAATTGGTATTTTGTACGTTTAATGAATTTAACTTAACAAAATAGGGTATTTTGTACGTTTAATGAATTTAACTTAACAAAATAGGGTATTTTGTACGTTTAATAAATTTAACTTAACAAAATAGGGTATTTTGTACGTTTAATGAATTTAACTTAACAAAATCATTAATATGGAGATTTTTATAATTTTGTCTTTGGTTAATATAATATAATATATTATATTATATTATATAAATATTCTATTTTATAATTTATTTAAAGAATATTATTTATTTATATATTATATATATGACAGTAATAAATGGAATAGAAATAGATAATGTGAAATATATAAATAATGAAATAAAAGAAGCAATTATAAATAATGAACCGATTGAAGATAAATTACATGTAATAATTGTAATATCAAATCCTTGTCAATATGCTCGTAGATATATATTAGCTAGAGAATTTATAAAAAGATTTGAACAAGAACAAAATGTAATCTTATATATAGTTGAATTAGTTTTTGATAATCAACAATTTTGTGTAACTGAAATAAATAATTCTAATCATTTACAATTAAAAACATCTACAAGAGCAATATGGCATAAAGAAAATATGATTAATATTGGTGTTAAAAAATTATTACCTATAAATTGGAAAGCATTTGCTTGGATTGATGCAGATATTGAATTTGATAGTGCATCATGGGCACTAGATACATTAAAAGTATTAAATGGATGTCGTGATATAGTCCAAGTATTTTCTCATTGTTCTGATATGGATAAAAATGAAGACCCTATGAGAATATTTCAAGGATTTGGTTTTCAATATACCAAAAAGAAAAAATATAATGCAACTGGTCATCTTAATTTTTGGCATCCTGGTTATGCATGGGCAATGACAAGAAAAGCATATGAACGTTCTGGAGGTATTTATGAATATAGTATATTAGGTTCAGGAGACCATAATATAGCACTATCATTAATTGGTAATGCTATAAATAGTGTAAATTCAAAAGTATCTAATGGATATAAAAATTCAATTATCGAATATCAAAAAAAAATTTATGGTTTAAGAATTGGATATATTCCAGGTATAATTAGACATTACTTTCATGGAAGTAAAGAAAATCGAAAATATTCTGAAAGATGGGTTATATTAATTAATCATCAATATGACCCATATGAACATATTATACATGATGATAATGGATTATTAATACCATCAAATAAATGTCCTAAAGAATTATTAGATGATATTTATCAATATTTTAATGAAAGAAATGAAGATGAAGGTTTTTTATAGATATATAATATAAAAATATTTTTCTAATATATGTTATATATTAGAAAAATGAATAATCAAAATTATATAGATAAATATTTAAAATATAAACAAAAATATTTCAAACTACAAAACCAATTAGGTGGAGTACAATGTTTAAAATATGGTTTTATACAACATAAAGGTGAATGTATATATGATAGTTTTATTACTATTATGTTATTATCAGATGATATTGGTGATTATATACAATATATAATTAATGATAAATTTATAAATTCAGTAAATTTAGATGATTCTATAGATTGTTTTATTAGAGAATCAAGAAAATATAATTTTTTATTACCAATTAATATAGAAATAACAGATTTAGAATTATTTTATAGTATTAGTAAAGAATATTTAATAAATGTAATAAATAGATTTAAAAATAAACAAGAACAAAATTATGGTTTACCTCCTTATAATTTTAGGTTACAAAGAGAAATTAGTCAAGACTGTTCAATATATTCTGTAATAAATTCATTAAGACTTTATAATATTAATAATTATAGTCAAAAAAATCCAAATTATGATTATCATAGTGGAAATTATATGAGTGTATATATAAATATACAATTATTTAATTATTACTTTCAAAATAATAATACTTTTATTAATACACATACTTTTAATCGTCATAATATACATTTATTAACTAATGACTTATTATGTGTTACATCAGGTATAAATACAAGTATATCAAGAATGGATCTACAAAGTTGTAGATATGACAATCATTCAACCGCATATTATAAATGTGATAATACTTATTATTATTATGATGATAATGGACTTAAAGGAGATTCAGTATTTATTCAATATGATTGGTTTTTAATATTATCAGAATATATAAATGGAAATAAAGAAATAAATTTATTTGATATATTAGAAGCAGATATTAAAAAAAATATAAAAAGATATAACCCTAATAAAAAATATATATTAAAATATCTAAATTTTTATTATATTGATACATTTAAAAATGAAGATGATTATTATCATAAACTTTTATTAAATTTTAATTATTATACTTTATTTAATAATCCTAGAGCAAATAAAAAATTATTATTAAATGAGGATTATATTATAAAAAATATAGAATTATATCCTTCAATAATTGGATATATTGAATATAGTGGATTACCATTAACTTTTAATAAACAATTTATGTTAAAAGCAGTTAGTATTGAAGGTATGTCAATTAAATATGATAGAACACATAATCCAGATATTATAATTAATGCTATTAAAAATAATCAATTATCATATAATCTTGTTGATTTTAGAATAATTAGTCCTGGTGCTAAAAATAAAATAATATTAGAATTAATAGAATTAGTTATTAAAAATAATTGTAATTTTAAGTTATTCAAAATATTACATTATGATTTTAATGCTGTTAGAACTATAGTATCTAATAATGGATTATTATTAGAATTTGCTCGAAGATTTAATGATAATTATGAAATTGTCGAAAGAGCTGTTGAACAAAATATGTTAGCTATTAAGTATGCATCAGAACGATTACAATCAATATTTTTTTTATGAAAATCTATAGAAATTCATAAAAATTGTTATTTAGATAATTATTATTATTAACTTTAAGCAGTTGCAATAACTGGTTTTTCAGTTGTTTGTAAATCTATTTTTTTAACTTTCTTAAGAGAATTCTTGAAGTTTTTAACTATTTCACGTCCATCTTGAATAGTATATCTAACTGGTACTTCAAGTTGATAACGCTTACCAACATAAGTATATACTGATCTTTTAGATTTACGGGTAGATTCACAAATTTCAAAAGTAATTTCTGGTTTTGGTACTTCAGTCTCACGGAAATATTTGCTTAAGGCTTTATTAGCTGCTTGATAAGGAGTTAATCCAGTAAATCTTCCTTCAAATTCTTCTTTATTTGGAAGTTTAACCTTAAAAGAACGAATTCTACGTTCAGAAGAATCTTCATTACCTACATCTGTTTCAGGTTCAGTATCAGGTTTAACTTCTTTTACTTTAGGGGCTGCTTTTACTTTTTTAGCTTGTTTCTTAACAACAGGTTGTTTTCCACCTTCTTGGTCTGAAGATTCAACAACTGGTTTTAATACTTTAGGTTTAGTTACTCTTTTTGGTTTTGTAGCAACAATAGGAGTTTCGACAACAGCAGCACCTACTTGAGACTCAACAGTAATTACTGGGGGTTCAACACTAAGTACTACAGGTTTGACAGCAGCTACTTTAGATTTTGCACCGCCTTTCTTAGGACTTGGTTTAGGAACATCTTCTACTTGTGCAGCTACTACTGAAACTGTTTCAACAGGTGTTGCATCTAGTGTAGAAACAGGTGGTACAGCTTCAACTGATTTAGGTTTAGTACTTTTTTTACCAGCTTTTTGTACAACAGGAGTTGTTGGTTGAATAGTTTGTTCAGCAATAGTTTCTACAGGAGGAGTAGTTTTTTTTACAGTTTTACTTGACATTATATATTATTACTAAAGAATATTTTTTTAAATCAAACACACTTATTTTTGTTTAAGTGCGTTTGGTTATTTTTAAGTTTATGTCGTTTCTTTATATACAAATGTATCATCTTATTTATTTTATTAATAAACGAATAAATAATAATATAATAATTTTAAATCTTAATAATAATAATGATTAATAGAATTAATAATATTAAATTATATTTTTTGCAATATAAATATAAATATATAACCGAACTTATTTTACAATTGCAAAAACACATAGATTATTTATATATAAATAATATTATAGATTTTTTACAAAAAAATCATATATTAAATAATATTTTTTTAATATCTAAAAATTTAAATTCATCCTATAATAATTATATAGTTAATAATATTAATAAAGATGATAGTTTAAGTTTTAAATTAAATGAATTATTAATAATATTTAATAAAGATATAGATGATAAAATAATATTTGATAAAATTTTTCCAATTATTAAAAATTTAAAAAATGATATTCCATTAAATAATTATGAAATAGATATAAATAACATTATTTCTGATTATGGATTTGATAATTTAGAAAATTTAGTTAAAATTTATAATACAAATTTTAAACTTTCCATAAATCAAATAGAATTAATAAATGAATTAAATAAAATTTTTATTCCAACAAAAATTAAATATTTTGATGTAGCAAATTGTAATAAAGAATATTATTGGAGAACACCATCTTTATTTAATGAAAATGATTTATTAAATTTAAATAGAGAATTATGGATAAAAAATAATAATTGTAAAACTGAATATTTAAAAATTGAAGGATTTTTTATAAATGATTCATTATCATCTTTTATTAAAACAAGTCAATTAAATCATCAAATACTTCAAAAAAATAAAAGTAATATTATAAATAAATTAAAAAAAACTTCAATAGAATTAAATTTTATTAAAAAATTTATTAGATATGATTATTTAGGAAATATTTATTCAATGAATTTAAATGAATATATTAAATATATAGAAAAGTCTTATCAAAAATTTATTGAATTATCAAATTCAACATTTATTAATATAATGAAAGATTTTATTTCAAAAAATTCAAATATTAATATTATGTTTGAATATATATTTTTATTATTATTAGGTTCGTCGGATAATATTAATGTTGCTAGTTTATTATTAGGATTAACAAAAGAGAAAAAAACAAATAATCAATATATATATAATTATTTAAATCAAAGATTACCTTATTATTTACTTGTTAAAATTAAAAATTCAAATAATAATATTAAAAATGATTTAGAAAAAATTAAATCATTATCTATAGATGATGTTGATTATAAAAAACAATTAATAATTAATAAAAATATACCACCTACAGTAAAAACTATCACATTAGAAAAAATAGAAGAAATGAAATCAACAAATAATGAATATTATAAACAATTAACATTTATTAAACATATTCTAAATTTCCCATGGTCATCTTTAAATGATACTCTTAATATTAATAATCCAACAGAATATTTAACTAATATTGAAACAAAATTAAATAATTTATCTTATGGACATGACTCTGCAAAAAAAACATTATTACAAACTATTGGTAAATGGATAAGTAATCCATCAAGTAATGGTACATGTTTTGGTTTAGTAGGTCCTCCTGGAGTAGGTAAAACATTATTAGCTAAATCTATAAGTAAAGCTTTAGATATTCCTTTTTCAGAAATTACATTAGGTGGTCAAAATGATGGTGAAATATTACATGGACATGGTTATACTTATTCTGGTTCTCAACCAGGATTAATAATAAAAAAAATGGTAGAAATGGGTAAATCTAGATGTATTATATATTTTGATGAATTAGATAAAGCTTGTTCAAAACATGGTTCAATTAATGAAATTACTAGTATATTAATTCATTTAACAGACCCAAATATGAATAAAACATTTCAAGACCGTTTTTTTCAAGGTGTAGATTTTCCAATTGATAAAGTAATTATTATATTTTCATATAATGACCCAAAACTTGTAGATCCTATTTTATTAGATAGAATAAAACAAATTGAAGTATCAGCATATAATATAAATGATAAAAAGAAAATTGTTAAAAATTTTATTATTCCTGAAATAATAAAATCTATTGGATTAAATAATGAAGAATGGATTAATATTTCAGATGATTTAATTGAATATATTATTGAAAATCATACAAATGAATCAGGTGTTAGGTCTATTAAAAGACAAATTGAAGAAATATATTTAACATTAAATTTAGATAAAATTTATCAAAGAAATGAATTTAAAGATAATAATTTTAAAGAGATTACTAAAGAAATAATTATAAAAATATTAAATAATCCTAAAAATGATATTACTAAAATACATGAAAAAAATACTATTGGTGTTATTAATGGATTATATGCAACAAATAATTCTGAAGGAGGTATAATTCCAATACAAATTTTTAATAATTTTATTTCAAATTCATTAACTTATGAAATTAAATTAACAGGAAATCAAGGTAATGTTATGAAAGAATCAGTTCAATGTTCATTAACTACTGCATTTAATTATATTAAAAATAATTTATATAAATATCCTGAAATTACTAATTTTGATGAATATTTAATTACTAATTTTAAATATGGTTTTCATATACACACACCTTGTACTTCTACACCTAAAGATGGTCCAAGTGCAGGATGTGCTTTTACTTCAGCATTTATATCTAGAATATTAAATAAACCAATAAAAAATTATATTGCAATGACTGGTGAAATTGAATTAACTGGTAAAATAACAAAAATAGGTGGATTAAGTTTTAAATTATTTGGAGCTAAAAAAGCTGGAGTAAGATTAGTTTTTGTTCCTAAAGAAAATGAATATGATTTAATAGAAATTATTAATAAAAATCCATTATTAATAGATGATAATTTTAATGTTAAATTTTTTGATTATATTGATGAAATAATTGATGAAATTATGTAAATAATAAATTATTATGGAAATAATTACATTATATAATAAATATTGTATAATTTTTATTATATAATTATAAATAATATATAATTATAAAAATTATATTAAAAAATTATATTTAAAAAATAATTTTTTCATTATATATATAATGAAAAATTTACTTGTAACTGGAGGTTGTGGATTTATTGGCTCAAATTTTATTAATAATTTTTTTAATCAAAGCGATTGTAATATTATTAATTTAGATGCAATGTATTATTGTGCAAGTGAAAATAATATAACTGAAAATATACGTAACTCTACAAGATATACATTAGTTAAAGGTAATTTATGTTCGTTTGACTTAATACAATATATTTTAGCTTGTCATAATATTGATACAGTTATACATTTTGCTGCTCAATCTCATGTACAAAACTCATTTGAGGATTCTTTACAATATACACATGATAATATTTTAGGAACTCATACATTATTGGAAAGTTGTCGTCGTTATAATAAAATTCAAAAATTTATACATATTTCAACAGATGAAGTATATGGTGAATCTATGATACATGAAGATGAAGATAAAAAAACAGAAAATTCTATATTATGTCCAACAAATCCATATGCCGCAACAAAAGCTGGAGCTGAATTAATAGCAAATGCATATTATCATTCCTTTAAAATGCCAATTATTATTACTCGTAGTAATAATATATATGGAGAAAATCAATATCCTGAAAAATTAATTCCATTATTTATTAATTTATTAAAAAATAATAAACCAGTTACAATTCAAGGTAATGGTTCAAATGTAAGAGGATTTTTACATGTTTCTGATATTTGTTCTGCATTAATATTAATATTAGAAAAAGGAACAATAGGTGAAATATATAATGTTGGAAGCGATGAAAATAATGAATATACAGTTCTTGAAATTGCACATAAATTAATAAAAAAAATACAAAATACAGACGATTATGATAAATGGATTAAATATATAGATGATAGACCTTTTAATGATAAAAGATATTATATCAGCAATGATAAAGTAAAATCATTAGGTTGGATAATATCTATTAATTTTGATGAAGGATTAAATAATTTAATAAAATATATTAATTAATATTAAATTATTTTCTATATTTATTATATATAATGTTAGATATTGTTAAAGAAAAATATGTAAATAAATGAGGCGAACCTGTTAAAAAAACTAAATTTATTTCTCATAAGATGATAGGTGGGACTAATTTAGATAATACTTATAAAGAAAAATATTTGTTTTATAAAAAAAAATATTTAATGCTTAAAAATAAATAAAATATTTATTTTATAAATGAATGACTATAATATATTAAATTATAATATATTTTATGATAATTTAGATAATAAAAATTGATATTATAATATTTTGACTTTTTAGTATTAATATTATAATGACATCTAATACTAATTTTTATAATAATAATCTTATTGGCATTGACCACCAAATAACAATTAATGCTTATTATACACGAGATGTAACTAATAATACTAATAATAATAATACTATTGTTAATCATCTAACAAAACTTGGATACACTAATCAAAATATTAATAATGATACGAGTCTAAATATACTTTTGAATAATATTAGAGTTGAATTAACTAATAATTGGAATTCTAATATTAGAAATAGAACAATTAATGATTTGATATTTGATACACATCTTTATCAAAATAATCAAAATATTATTAGAATTACTAGACTGAATGAATTACAACCTTATATTAATAAAAATGATACATATGATTTTTATAATCATTTAACAATTGAAGAACTTTCTTATTTGGGATATTAAAATAACTTTTTATTTATATAATGCAATTATATTTTTTTATATTATATTCTATAATATAAAAAAATTGTATATTTAATACTAATATATATTAGCATTAAATATTAAAAAAATGGGTAATATGACAAGTATAATATCAAAAAATACCAAAAAGAGTGCTAAAGATATTATTAAAGATAATACTTTAGATAGTGCTAAAGATATTATTAAAGATAATACTTTAGATAGTGCTAAAGATATTATTAAAGATAATACTTTACTAATTCAAGCAGATTCTTCAATATCAGAATTTACATTAAATGATACATATATACAAGGTAAAGTTGTAGATGTATATGATGGAGATACACTTCGTATTGTATTAAATATAAATGATAAATTGATAAAATATAATTGTAGAATGCTATTAATAGATAGTCCTGAAATTTGTCCAAAAAATATTGAAGATTTACATGAACGGGAATTAGAAATTTTTTCTGCAGTTAAATCAAGAAATTATTTAATTAAACATGTAATTAATGAACCAATTATTAATACTAAATTATCAAAAAATGATATTAAAGAATTATGTGCAAAATCAACAAAATTAATTTGGGTTAAATGTTTTAAATTTGAGAAATATGGTCGATTGCTAGTTGAACTATATAATTCTGAAAATGATATTATATCTATTAATCAATTAATGATTGATAATAAATATGCATTAAAATATGATGGTAAAAAGAAAAAAAAATTTTCAAGTAAGAATTTTAATTAATATTATTTGAGTTTTTTAATCTATATAATGAAATAAATGTTCCAATCCACCCAACTTTATATTTCCATTTTGGATAAATGATATATATTTCATATAATTTGCTAGGATTAAATGATTTTATTAATAAATAAGAATATGATACATGCGAATATGCTGGAATTAACCATATATATTGATAAGTATTATTATTATTTATATATAAATTAAGATATATAAATAAGATATATAAATAGGAGTACAATGTAATAGTATATCTGCAATTAAATGAACAATAAAATTATTTTATATATTCTAAATTTTTCTAAAGATTTAGAAGCTAAAATATTTAATATTTCATATCATATTTTTTTATAAAAAGAAAAGGAATACAAAATATACTTTGTAATCTACTCCATCCTGTATATTTATTATTATTATATATTGATAAATTATACATAATTGTTGTAGCAGTACAATAACTTATAATCGGCAATATATTAAATAATATATTCATATTATTTAATAAAAAAAGTCTTTATATGATTATAAATATATTATTTTTAATATATCCAATTTTTTTGATAAGAATTATTAGAGTATTTTATTTTAATATAATCTTCACCTAATATTAATAATGCTTGAAATATATCCCAAACATTATCTTTTGATTGTTCATCTATTACACTATAAATATTCTGAAGTTTAAAAATCTCATCTAGTTTATCATTTCTTTCAATATGATGTTTTACTACTGTTTTATCACAAAAATAACTTTCATCTCTATTCATAATTTTATCACGATGTTCTACTGCATAATATAAAAAATTTTCTATTGGTAATGAATTATTACATTTAATAATTGTTTGAATGTTATTATAATAAGTACTACCTACGATTGGTATTATTTGAACTAAAAAAGAACATAAAATATCATTAAATTGAATTATTATATTACTTGCCATATTACTTATAATTAAGTAATTAATCTTTAAATTAGTTAGTATAGTTAATAAATATTCGTTTAAAATAAAATTAATAAATATTAATTATCGCATTTGTCATTCTTACATGATAAATTACCCTCATAATATTGAGATGGGTTCTTAGTAAAATCAACTACAAATTTACGACAATCCTCTTTTTTATCACATTTATCCTTTTTATTTCTAGTAGG
>Ga0214919_10010163_pt1 | contig 11987 bp, 9 predicted proteins | sample LL1503_MetaG_FD_177994 | JGI IMG/M metagenome (GOLD analysis project Ga0214919, IMG submission 177994) | Freshwater microbial communities from Lake Lanier, Atlanta, Georgia, United States - LL-1503 | ecosystem: Environmental > Aquatic > Freshwater > Lake | place: USA: Georgia | collected 2015-03-15
CATTCATATAATCAGGTACAATGGATGTATTTTGCCGATCAATTGTATTTGTACGTTTCATTTCTTTTAAATTATTAATTAATTCAACAGGTTCTCCAATACAACCGAGCCATTCACCGTTTAGAAATACTTTGAACATTGATTTAATTTCTTTTACACTTAAATCTTGTAAATTTTTAATTTTTTTAATAATAATACTTTTAAGCATTATATATTGATCTATTGACATAATAGTAGCACTTGATATTAATGAAAAATGTTTAGTAATACCGACTTTTGCATGTTCTGGTGTTTGTACTACGCATAAAAATGGAATAGATGATGCGTGTAATTGACGTGGACCAATAAGTTTAGAACTAGATACATCACCAGATGGTGAATCAATACGACGAAGAAACCCTAATATTTGAAGATAAGAATAACATTGTAACATTTGAGCAACACCCTTCTTTCGAACCCATGCACCTGTCAAAAGTGATGCTTTTATTCCTTGTTCAATAGTATTTGGTTTTATTTGATTAATAATATTAAGTGGTTTTTCATCATTATCATTTCTATTATCAAAGAATTTCTTACAATCACTCATCATAATCTTAAATCGTTGTTTAAAAAGCTCCATTAAAAGATCACCAGGCAAATCAATACGTTTATTAACATAAGAATCTCTATCATCAACATCTACTCTTTTTAGAAATACTTTTAATAATTTATTAATCATATATCCAAGATAATATGCTTTTTCTTTGAATCCTCCTTCAATATGAGGTATGAAACTTGTTTTGAGAAGATGTAACAAATGCATCTTTTTTTGCATGATTTTTGTATCAATATTTGATTCAGTATATTTACGAATAACTTTTAATTTATTTATTAAAAAATCATATGCTTCTTCACTAGTTTGAATTTTTTGATGATTTTCATTTTTACAATTATCAAGAGATATTCTTAAAATATCACTCATATCGTTATCATTCTCATCATTAATAATCATATTAATAATATCGTGATCTGAATGAACACCGAGTGCTCTAAATAGAACAAATACATTAACTTCTTGTAAAATTGGAACACGAATTGTCATTGTACTATCAGCTTTAATTTTAACATTAAGAACTTGCATTATACCATTTGATTTATATGAACGAGAATTTACTTGAACAATATGAGATGGAACACCTGAATCTTTTTTTAAAAATACAAGAGGTTTATTTTCAACCATACGTTCTTGACAAATTACTATTTTTTCAGAACCGTTTACAATAAAGTAACCGCCTGGATTATAATCACACTCGTTTAGATCATTTCCTTTATATTGATTAAGAGAACAATATTTTGATCTCATCATAAGTGGAATACTTGCAATAGGAACTGAAAGTTCTTCTATACCTATCATTGTTTCTATTTTTTTGTCAGTAATAATATCTATTTTATCTTGATATTGTGTAATATCTGCAATAATTTTTACAGAATATGTTAAATTACGATGTCTTGCATCAGATGGAAACATTGGTTCTACACCATTTGGTAGTTTAGGTCCAACAATACGAATATTTTTAAAACGAAATTTACGTCTATAAACAATATCAGATGTTAATTTTTCATTAAATATATGATCAGAATCTTCAAGAAATATACGTATATCTTCTTCTAAGAATTTATTATAAGAATCGTATAAATGACGAAATATATAGTTTTTTTTATAAAAATATAAATCTGTTAAATTAAATATATCATCTGTAGTTATTTCATTATTATTTTCAGATTTAGATTCAGACTTAGATTTAGATTCAGACTTAGATTTTGATGCCATATTATATATTGTATATAGTTATTTTTTATATAATTTTATTATTTAATATTTATTATTCAATTTTTTATTAAATAATTAATTAGAATTACAAGCTAGCAGCTGAAGATATTACGAGGCAGGATCATATGTTATAATCTTATACATTGATGCGCGATTGATTTTTAGTGAAAAGGTGTAATTATATTATATATGATTGATAGTAAATATAATTTTATTGAATATATAAGTGAATTTATTATAAAGTCATGTGAATTAAGAATACATAATCAAATATTTTATAATAATAATCAATTTTATAATAATAATAAAATTTATAATAATAATAATAATAAAATATGTAAATAATAATATAAAAATATATATTTATAAAATATACAATGGATGAATCAACAATAAGTAACGTCGATAACTTTACAGAACTCACTCAATTTTTAAATGAAAAAAAAATAAAATCATTTGAAAAAGATATATCATTAATTGATATTATAAAAACAACACTTGAAAAATCACATCTTGATACTGGATTTTTTATAGTTGATTTATCAATAGTAATTAATCAATATAAAAAATGGATAAAATATTTACCAAAAATAAAACCATATTATGCTGTTAAGTGTAATCCCGATGAACTAGTTATAAAAACTCTTGCAATGCTTGGTACTGGATTTGATTGTGCTAGCAAAAATGAAATTTCTCTTGTATTAGATGCAACTAATGGTGATGCATCACGTATAATTTTTGCAAATCCAGCAAAAGCTGATACACATCTTAGATTTGCAAGAGGAGTAGATGTTGATTTAATGACATTTGATAATATGTATGAACTTTTAAAAATTGTAAATTATCATCCAAATGCACAATTAGTAATTAGAATTAAAGTTGATGATTCGCATTCTATATGCAAATTTAATTCAAAATTTGGAACAGATATTGAAAATGTTGATAATTTAATGAAACTTGCTAAATCAATTGGTTTAGATATTGTTGGTGTATCATTTCATGTAGGATCTGGGTGTAAAAGTGTAGACGCATATTATACAGCAATTGAACAATCAAGAAAAGTATTTGATATTGGAAAAGAAAATGGATATACTCTACGAATTCTTGATATTGGTGGTGGATTTCCAGGAACAGATGATGTTGATATAAAATTTGAAGATATTGCTAATACAATAAATAATGTAATTGATAAATATTTTTCAGAAGAAGATTTTCCAGAAGATTATGGATTACAAATTATTGCAGAACCAGGTAGATATTTTGCATCAGCTTCACATATACTTGTTTTAAATGTAATTGCAAAAAATAAAATAATAGATAAAGAAACTAAAGAAATTAGATTCGCATATACTTTAAATGATGGAGTGTATGGATCATTTAATTGTATAATGTTTGATCATGCAAAACCAATTATTAAACCATTTAATGAAAGAGATGGTAAAGTATTTAATTGTACAGTATATGGACCAACATGTGATTCAATGGATACTATTTCACAAAATTGTAAATTACCAGATTTAGCAATAGGAGAATCTGTTTATATAGAAGACTCTGGTGCATATACTACAGCAGCTGCATCAAACTTTAATGGATTTCAGAGAACACCGTGCGAATATATTATGAGATATTAATCTATATCTTGTGAGACTTCACGAGATATTAATATATAATATATAATAATTATTCGTAGGGCTCGAAATTATAAAGTAATTTTAACACCGTGCGAGTATATTATGAGATATTAAACTATATCTTGTGAGACTTCACGAGATATTAATCTATAATATATAATAATTACTCGTAGGGCTCGAAATTATAAAGTAATTTTAACACCGTGCGAGTATATTATGAGATATTAATCTATAATATATAATAATTACTCAGAAGGCTCGAAATTACAAAAATATTTATTATAAGTAATCGTTTATAATATATTTATTTTTAACAAATATTATAATATAAATGAATAAATATCTTTTATTTACACTATTATGTATTTGTATATTTTGTATTATATATACAAAAGTTAAAAAAATATTGGATAAAAAACTTTTAGAAAGTAAACAAAAAAAATATTACGAATTAGATACATTTCCAGAATTAAAACTTATATCTAAATATAAAGATAATATAAAAAAAGAATTAAAATTAAATTTAAAAAATGAATTAGATGATTGGACTGATTGGCCAGAAAAAAACTTATACGATGATACAAATATATGGAAAATTATGCCATTTTTTTATTATGGAACGTGGATTAATAAGAATTGTAAAAAAATGCCAGAACTTGTAAAATTTTTAAAAAAATTAAAAAATCTAAGAATTGCATTATTATCAATTCTATCGCCAAATACCGCCTTGAAAGAACACAAAGGTTGGGGTTATCATTCAAATAATGTATTAAGATGTCATTATGGATTAATGGTACCGGAAGATCTATGTTACGTAAGTGTAAAAAACGATGATGAAATATTGGGTACAATTAAAAATCATAAAGAACACGAATGGATAATATTTGATGATTCTAAACTTCATTTTGCAGCAAATAATAGTAATTATTATAGAGTTGTATTAATAGTTGATATGAAAAGACCAAAAAATATACTAAAAGGAACAAGCGATGTAGGTGATACAAAAGAATTATTGGATATTATTGATTATTTTAAACAAAATGATATAGATATTGAAAATGATCATCCATTAAAAGATAAATTAAAAGAAAAATCAGAAGAAATTAATAATCTGGCAAAATCAAAAGAAATTAATAATCTGGCAAAATCAGAAGAAATTAATAATCTGGCAAAACCCAGTCAATTGGATTTGTTAGATAAGAATTAATTTTGGAAAAATGATCTTGATTAATAAAACTAGAGTAAGATTTAAATGGTTGATGTGCACTTAATCCAGATGGATGAGAACTAATAATAACTTCATGTTTATCTAGATCAATTAAATTAATTTTTTTATATGCTTCTCCTCCCCACAATACAAAAACAATTTTATTATTTTTTTCGGAAATATATTCAATAATTTTATCAGTAAACCATTTCCATTCGCTTTGGTGAATATTTTTTTGTCCATCAATTACTGTTAGAGCTGAATTAAGTAATAAACAACCTTGATAAGCCCAATAATCAAGACATCCATGATTTGGTATTTTTTTAATATGATTAAATTTTAATAAATTTTTATAAATATTATCAAGTGATGATGGTATTTTTATACCAATAGGAACTGAAAAAGATAATCCATATGCTTGAGGACAAATTCTATCTTTATACATTTCATTATTAAAATATGGATCTTGACCAATAATAATAACTTTAATATCTTCTAGAGGAGTCATTGAGAAAGCTTTAAAAATATAATCTGGTTTTGGATATATTAAATCAACATTCTGATTTGTGTCTATATATTTTTTAATTTTATTTTCTATTAAAGTAAATCTTTTATCAGCAAAAAGTTTATCAAATAAATCAATCCACGATACATCAAATGGTAAACTTTTGATATTTGTATTTATATTCCATTCAGTTTCTTTTGAGTATTTTTTTTTATTAAAATATATTGACATATCTTTATTAATTTGTTACTTTGTTAATTTGTTACTTTATTAATTTGTTACTTTATTAATTTGTTTGATTATATTATTTTATTTTTTTTCAATATTTTTATGTAGACAACAATCTTTAAAAACATTTACTATTATCATTTACTATTACCATACATGATAAATTACTTTTTCTATTTGTATAAAAAAATTAATAAAATATATTAATATATTATAAATGAATAATGAAACTATATTAATTATATTAATTATATTAATTATATTAATTATATTAATTACTTATAAAAAATACATTATAAAGGAAGATTTTATTGAAGATATTTATATATCAGAATCAAAAATACATGGCATTGGTATATTTTCTAATAAAAATTATATACCAGAAGAAAAAATATTTATGGCAATTGAAAATAATAATAATATAACACAATTAGGTAGTAAAATAAATCATTGTAATAGTCCAAATACAAAATTAGTTAAATATGATGATGGATGGTATATTGTGGCATTAACTAATATAAATAAAAATAATGAACTAATAGTTGATTATAATAATACACCTGATTTTATAAATAAACCACATAGTGATTGGAAATGTTAATATAATTGTTTTCTTTAATTATTTCTTAATTTTTAATAATATAAATTAAAAAACTGTATATTTATTATATAATATGAATAATAAATATACAGTTTTTTTAATCTTAGCAATTCTTGTTATTGTATTCTTATGGAATAAGAATGAACATTTAGATGCTACACCACTTTCAAACGAAGCAATTCAAACTATAGCAAGCGTATACAATAAAAATAATTTCACAGCAACAAATATTAATGCTACTGGTGGTATTGTGTCAGAGAAGGATGCGTGGATAAAAGGTGTTTTAGCTGTAAATGGTAATATAACAGGAGGTGGTCTTATTTCAGAAAAGGATGCATTGATAAAAGGGGCTTTAGGTGCAAACTATATTAAATCAAATGGTGATATTATTGCAAATGGTAATATAACAGGAGGTGGTCTTATTTCAGAGAAGGATGTGTGGATAAAAGGTGTTTTAGCTGTAAATGGTAATATAAGTGCTGCGAACATAAATCTTACAAGTAATGGTAATCCAATAATTTTAAAATCTGAAAGTGGTAAACCACTTTATTTACAAGCACGTGATAATGGTAGTGGAGGAACTCTATTACAGTTAATGAGTCCAAATGATAGAAAATATATGAATATTGTACCGACCGATAAATATTAATATATTATTAATAATATATATTCGTACTAATAAGTTATACAAATATAAAAAAATAAAATAAATAAAATATATTAATGAATATAGTTTTTCACAATTAGAAATTTTAACATTTTAAACTCTTATAATATTCTTTATCTATCGCTTTACATTCTTCTTTATAAGTTGATGGATCGCACAACCATTGTCCATTAAAATAGCCAAGTGTTTCGCCATATCTTTTAAATTGGCTATATTTTTTACTTACACCTGAATCATCTAATAGTTTAGATAATTCTTGTGTAAAAGGAATCTTAGTAATTCTACTATAAATTTCACTGTTTTTTAATTCGATAATTGCGTAATTTATAATTTTAGTATCATAATAATATCGCCAAAATATACCACATATAATTAAATATATTATTTGATAATCTGTCAATGATATACCAAAAGATTCATTTAACAGATTAAATAGACGATGTCCTTCTCCAAATGCTTCTGCATATAAATGTAAATAGCGTGGAAAATCTTTACCCCAATCTTTTATCTTAGGATTTGGTAGACTTAAATAGTCAATACCAATTTCACTAATTAATTTCTTTATCATATCGTGTTTACTATTAAAATGTATTAATTTTAATATTTCTCTGTATTTTTCATCATTTTTCTCATCATTTGATAATTCAAATGATTTTTGAATAGAATGTATGTTATTTACTGTTTCAGTAGTCATTTTAGTTTGTTAAATATAAAAATATAGATATAGCATATGTAATAAAATTATATTTCAATTTTTTTAAGAATAAAATCTATTTTTTACTTTTATTAAATAAATCATCTAGAAATTGTAATTTATCTCTATTTAAAAATTGATCACCAATTTGTATTAGACTATCATTATTTTTTAATAGAATTTGAGATCTTCCACTTACGTCTATATATAAATTATCCTCTTTATTATTGTTATTTACTAATAAAGTAAAGATTTCACGAATATTAGAATCAACTTCACCACTAATTCTTACATTATCAGTTACATTTAACTTAGATGTTCTTAAGCCATCTGTAGTTATATTTCTAAAATCGGAATCATTAATAGTTGCACTATTAATAGTTCCACCATTAATAATTGGATTATCTAATCTCGATTTTGTAATAATTTTATTATCTATTGTACATGTTTTTGTACACTTGTTATCATTAAATAAATGTAATATTGGACATTGTTTTGATGTACAAATAGCTTTATCTTGAAATGTACATAAATTATGTGTTGGATTTTTAGTACAATCTAAAGTTTCATTAGACATTGTTGTTGAATTAAATGTTGGAAGTAAAGATGGTGCTGATAACTGTGGTGCTGATAACTGTGGTGCTGATAACTGTGGTGCTGATAATTGTGGTTCGGGTAGTATATCTAAATTTTCATTTTTATTCAATAAAAAAATAAACACAACAATAATAATAATAATTAAAATAAATAATTTATTATTTTTTAAATACATCTTTATAATATATATATATATATATATATATTATTTTATTGTAATATTATATTGTTTTATTATTATTTATAGATTTATCTTTTAATTTTTTAATAGGTTTACATACTATTTTTATTTCTTGTTTTTCTATTTGTTTTTCTATTTCTTCTTCATTTTTGTGAGAAATACCAAATTTGTCCATACGTTTTTTTATATCTTCAGAAATTTGTGTTTGATCATTTAATTCATTAAGTTTTTTAACTAATTTATTTACTTTTTCATCATCAATTAAAATATGTTTTAATTGTTCCAATTTCTTATAAGCTTTACTAATAGTAACATTTGATACACCAAACATTGTTTTTAATGATTTTTTTGTCATACTCGTAATAGAATTTAATTCAGCCATAATTAATACACTAGTTGCTGCAATTGAAAATTGAGTATGTTCTGTAATAATATTTAATTTATCTATATTGTGTGCAATTTTAATCGCTTGATTCATATATTCTTGTTTAATATTCATTTCAGTACAATATTTACGAACATATTCTTCTGATCCGATAACATTAACTTGCACTGACATATTTTTAATTCCTAATAATTTAATAAGACTACGTATACCCTTATTAAGTTCTTTAATAGTTAATCCAAATTGTTCAGATATATCTTTAGTAGATATAGGTGTATTATTTTTTTTACAAGCAATCCATATAGATCCTCCTTGTATTCCTTTATTATTTTTACCTCTAGTTATAATATGTTTACCTATATTATCACCATTTTGATGTTTACAACTTTTCGCAGCAGCATAAAAAATATTTGAAGATTGTTGAATATTTTTTGTTAATTTAAGTTTTTCACATTTTTCATTTATTATTTTAAAATCATTATAAAGTGATCTTTCTCGATAAGGCATAGCTCCCCAATTTTGTAATTTTTGTAAATTACCTCTAATATTATATGGTAATTTAGTTCCCAAAGATGATAATGGTAATAATTCATTTGTTATTTTATTATAACGTTTTACATCTTGCTTAGTATCATCATCGTAAGATTTATTATCAGGAGCATAATCATATAAATTATTAATAACTTCGCCACAACTACATACAACAATACCGAGTGTATAATCTTCAACAAATTCAGACGAATCGCATCTCGAACATTTGGATCTATTACATGTAGTATTTTCTGTAGATTCTATAAGATTATTATATATCTCTTCAAAAAATTTACTACAATCCAAATTATCTAAATCGTCTAAATTATCTAAGTTATCTAAATTATTAAAATTGTTTAAGGTATTGTGTGTCATATTTAAAGAAATAATATTTATTATCTCTTTAAATAGATTAACTAAAATTCAAATTTTTATCAATTTTTTTATAAATCTATTTTTATAAATCAGTAGTTATAAAATATTTACTACAATCAAATGTTTTATCACCTACATTATAATTTTTATTATTATCAATTAAAGCATATTGTAATACATCACAAATATTATTAACTATTATTATATTAAAATTTTTATCAATTAATTCATTATTTTTTTTAATTATTTTGTCATAATCTTTTTCATTTTCTTTAGGAACAAATACTAATTGTACACCAGCTTTTTTAGCGCCATTTAATTTACTTTCTAATCCACCAATTGCTGTAATTGATCCATTTGTTTCAATTTCTCCAGTCATTGCAATATTATTTTTGATAGGAAGATTTAATATCTTAGATATAAATGCTGTTGTAAATGCTGCACCAGCACTTGGACCATCTTTTGGTGTAGCTCCATCAGGAGTATGAATATGTAATCCATCAGGATTATTTTTTATAAATTCATTAACATAATTATTTTTTAAAAGGTTAGTAGCAATAGTAAAAGAAAATTCAATTGATTCTTGCATAACTTGCTTTTGATAACCTGTTAATTTTAATTTAAATTTATTACTACCTGTACAATTTTTATAAATTAAAATTGGTAATATTCCACCAATTCCGCTATCAGTAGCATATAAACCATTAATAATTCCTATATGCGCTTTTGGTAAAATCTTTTTAATAGTAATATTTGCTTTTTCAAGAATTTTATCAATTAATTCAATATCTAAATTAATTGTCCCATCTTTCTCATATTTAATTATATTATTTGAATATATTCTATTTAAATTTATTTTTAATAATATTTTTTCTAATTTTCTTTTTAATCCTCGAACACCAGCTTCATATGTATATGTTTCAATTAAATGTTCTATAGACTTATCTTGAAAAGTAAGTATATCTTGTGATATATTAATTTCATCTGTAACTTCTTTTAATAAATAATTCTTAAAAATATTAACTTTTTCAGATGTAGAATATGCTTCTACATTAATTTGTTCTATTCTATCAAGTAGAATTTTATCTATTTTTGATTGATCATTATATGAAAAAATAAATAATACCTTACTAAGAGGAAATGTTACTTCTTGAAAGAATTTATCATTAAAATTATCATTTGTATTTGGATCTGTTATATGAATTAATATATTCATAATTTCATTGATTCCGTATTTAATTCCAGTTTTATCAACTTCATCTATAAAAATAATACACCTGGGTGATCCAGCTTGTATCATTTTTCTTATAATAAGCCCAGGTTGTGCATTACTATATGTAAAAGAATGACCAGATAAAACAGATGCATCATCTATACCTCCTACATTAATTTGAGCAAATGGTATACCTAAAACATCACCTAATGCTTTGCCAAATAATGTTTTACCTACCCCAGGTGGTCCATGCAAACCAATACATTTTCCAATACTTTTAGGATTAGAAATCCATTTTGCAATTAATTCTGTAATTGTTTCTTTACATTTATCATGACCGTATATTATATCACTCATTTTTGTTTTAGCATCATTTATAAATTTTTTAGCACTTTCTATATCATTATTAAGAGTACTAAATATATCAGTATAATCTTTATTAATCCATGGATATTCAACTAATGTTTTTACATAATCGCTATGTTTAAAATTTTCAGATGATCCAGATTTAATTTCTTCTAATTTTTGTAATGCTATTTTTTTAACATATTCTGGCATTGCTTTACTAGTAATTATTTGTTTTTTAAGATCAATATCATTTGTATTAATTGAACTTATTTTTTCAAGTTCTTGTAATATAATAGTATCTGATTTTTTTAGTTTAGATTGGCTTATAAATTTTAGATTTTTATAAATTAAATCTGAAATAATAGTTGGTTTTGAATTATTATCTATTGATTCTTTTTGATCTTTTGTAATTCCAAATAATAATGCAGCTATATTAATAGATGTAGATGATCCTAATAATAAAAATCGTATAATTTCATATTTAGTTATAATATCTGAATGAATAAATTCATTCATTATTCCTTTAAAAATCATATTTGAATATTTAATATATTTTGAATAATCTTCATTAATTTTTTTTTTAATATTTAATTCATTAAATAATAATATTTCACCAATTGTTAAATTTTTTACATATGATTGTTTAAAAAAACTATCAAATTCAATTAATTTATCAAATTCTGTAATTATATGTTTTTTCTTATTATATAAATAATCATAACATAATTGACTTGTTCTAATATATGAATTAATTGAATCTGATTTTATAAATCCATTAATTTCAAGAACTGTTTTAAATTTATTTAATCTAAATTTTATTTGATATACATTTCCTAATAAAAAAGAATATTTATCATTTATATTTTTTTTTAAAATAAATTCAAAATGATTATTTCTTTTATCAATTCTCTTGTCTTCAAAATATTTAGAACTAAAAGGAATAAATAATTCTTTTAATAAAGTAAGTTTTTCAGTATCATCTTTATTTAATTTTATTATATTATTAAATCCATA
>Ga0214919_10010164_pt1 | contig 11986 bp, 6 predicted proteins | sample LL1503_MetaG_FD_177994 | JGI IMG/M metagenome (GOLD analysis project Ga0214919, IMG submission 177994) | Freshwater microbial communities from Lake Lanier, Atlanta, Georgia, United States - LL-1503 | ecosystem: Environmental > Aquatic > Freshwater > Lake | place: USA: Georgia | collected 2015-03-15
CTAACTTCTACTCCACCGGCGCGCAGACCCCCTTCTTCGCGATCTGCCACATCTATCCAAGTTAAAAATGAACTCAGTGATCCACCCTGGCTATAAAAATTATTTGCTTCATCAATAAATCGATCTAAATAACGTCGATTATGTTCTGTAAGTGCTACATCCACGGCTAAATATAATTCGCGTTCAATTGCAACAATCAAATCTGGGATTGGCAAATGCACTTTCTTACGTAATCTCTGAATCTGTTTTGCCAGTGCTACCAAACGCGTGTAGCCGACTTCAGAAAAACTGTCGCGAATAGTTGATTTAGTACCGCCTCGTTGCACTACTTTAGATAGCTCAGCTAGTTCAGTTAGCTCATCTAGCGCTTCTACGATTGATGAGCGGGCCAACTCATCACTCTCGACATCCGAACCATTGAGTACGCGCTCGACTAGATTGCGGCCAGGTTCACGCTCACTCGCTCTACTACGCGCGAACTTTCCAAGGGCAGCAATATCCGCTGGGCCAATTCGCCAATATCCATTGTTCAACAAACGCATCAAAGCGGTTCCGGCATCGGGCAATGCAATAACGCGCAACATGGCGTGAATCTCGGCAACTTCTGGAATATGGATTAAGCCATCAATACCAACAACTTCAACTGGGATTTCACGAGCGCGAAGTGCGCTTTCAATTTCAGAAATCTGCGAACGATTGCGAACTAAAATTGCGGTTGATTCCACGAAGCGAAAAGTAGGATCTTTTTTCTTTCTCTCAATTGATTCTGGAAGTTTCTCCCGAGCTTCTTTACTCCAAAAACTCACAAGATGATCGGCGATCGCCTCTGCTTCAACTTCAACTGTTGCGTAAATCCCACAACTTAATTCAGCTGGTGCAGCTGTTGGTTTTGGACCAAGTTTGGAAATCTTAGAATTTGAGTTGCCCGTGGAATTAATTGGGTTTCGCAAAGACTCTGAAACGGTATTAGCAAGATCTAAAATCCCATGATCATTCCGCCAACTAATTAACAAAGTATAAGTTTCGGCTAATTTTCCATCTCTGCTTCGAAAATCCGCAGGGAATGCTGCAATGGTGTCACTGCTTGCACCGCGCCAGGCGTAAATTGCTTGACAAGGATCACCGACGGCCGTAATCGGGTGCCCGCCACCAAAGAGTGCTTGCATTAAACGCAACTGCGAGGCTGATGTATCTTGATACTCATCAAGGAGTACCACTTGATATTTTTCCCGTTCTATTGCCCCAACATCTGGAAATTTGCCAGCGATATCTGCAGCCAAACTCATCTGATCATCAAAAGTCAGCTCAGATTTTCTGGCCCGCTCATTTATCACTTTCTCAACAATTGGAAGTAATTGCAGACGAGCTTTTTGAGCAGTAATTATTGGCAAAACATCTGCGTAATATGGTGCAAATTTATTTCTAGCTACTGGTTCAACATTTAATACCTCAGATAGGAATTGTTCGGTGAAATCAGTAACTCTTGAAATCTCTACTTCATGTTCCTTAATCTGCGAAACTAATTTTAAAACATCTTTTATCACTGTGCTTAGTAAACTTTCTACATCTGACATATCTCCGTCATAATTACGAACAATCTTTTCAACTTGTTGCCATGCCGCAGCTTCCCCCAACATTGATTCTGGTGGTTCGATACCTAATCGCAAGGAATGTGAGGCGGCAATTTTGTTTGCATAAGAGTGATAAGTTGAAATACTTGGTTCACCGCTGAAGATTCTGACCTTGTCATTAACTCCTAATTTGGCGCGATACTCTGCTGAGCGCTCTAAGACCCGCAAACTATTACGTACCTTCACTGCTAAATCATTTGCAGATTTACGGGTAAAGGTTAATCCTAAAATTTTATCTGGCTCAACTAATCCGTTTGCAATCAAATATATAACGCGGGTACTCATGGTTTCAGTTTTTCCGGATCCAGCCCCTGCAATTACAACAGCCGGCCGATCATTGGGAGAGGCGATAATTTTTGCTTGCTCGGGCGTAGGAGGGTATTGCCCAAGTATCGCGGCTATATCTTCAGGTGAAAATTTCACATCATTGTTCATGAGAATAAAGACCGCCCCTCATTCTTGATTGGGCATGATGCAATTACGCCACAAGTACGACAAAGAGTATTTTCAGTTGCAATAAATTTTGCCGCAGCCATTAACTCACTATCACGCAATATTTCACCACGTACAGTTTCAACATTAATCGGTGCCTGTTTGCGATCGGCTCCTTTTTTACCATCTGCTGCGTAGTACAGCAACGCTCCACCCGGTATTTTATTATCTGGAAAGTTTTTGAAACCGCCCTCTGCTACTGCTAGTTGATATGCAGCTAATTGGGCGTGCTCTTTGCCATCCGGAATTGAAATTACATTTTTTGCAGTTTTCAAATCAACGATAATTAAAGAACCGTCGACTGCTAATTCAAGTCGATCTACACTACCTTTTATTAACGCCCGACCCAATGTAAAAGAAAAACTCTCTTCGACTGCCAATAATTGGGTTGGTCTTTGCTGATGCCAATTTGTGAACTTAACTAACATCTCTACGGCGCGATCTCGTTCCTTGCTTTCACTCCAACCTTCACCTAACTCCAATTTGCTCCATAAAATTTTCAACTCACTAGTGAGTTCATTAACATTTGCGCCATTAATTACTCGTGCAGCTAATTCATGAAATACACTTCCCAATAGTTGCGCATTTGAATCACCGTCTCGACCGCCATGGTTTTCTAAAACCCATTTCAAAGAACATTTACGTAGCGTTTCAAGAGAACTCGGTGAAATTTTTAATGGTTCGCCATCTGCAACCAAGGGAGCATCTGTAGAAAGCGGGAGTGCGCCGTACCATCGCTGTGGATTAGCCGCTGAAATTCCAGCTTTATCTAAAGTCTTGAGCAAAGTCACCGCGGCCGCAAAATCTTCTGGCTTAGTAGTGGAATCTTCGGCAATTTTTCGCAATTTTGCGACAAGTAATGCCGGTGGTAAATATGTTGGAAGTTTTAACTCAGGCGCACCTGTTGGATAAAGGTGATCTTCAACTTCAGCAAAAAATTGTGAAGGTTGTTCCTCGCCTCCTGTTGTCGATGTTAAGAATAAGTATCTGCGTGCCCTGGTAAGAGCGTTATAAAATAAGCGCCGCTCATCATCTAATAAAGCAGATGCAGCCCCTAACAAATGCTCGCTTTCACTTCTTGCAGCCGCAACTTCACGTCTGGCAATTTCAGCAAGTCGTTCACTTCCTAGTAATGATCCGCGAGCTTTGAGATTTGGCCATCTGCCTTCCTCGACTCCGGCTACTGCAACTACATCCCATTCACGACCTTTTGCCGAATGTGCTGTGAGGATCTCAACTACTCCAGTTCGTGCTGCTCTAGTCGCGATTGTGTCCGCCTCAATAACTTCACTTTCAATCTGTTTTATAAATGCTCCGGCACTTGCGCCTGGGTATCGGTCTGCATGTCTGGCTGCTGCTTCAAAGAGTGAGAGCACCGCATCTAAATTACTGTCGGCACTGCTGTCACCTTCAATAGCTGCACTTTGCCAGAGTTGCGAAATTTTTCTTCCATCATCGGCAACAGCGTTATCCCATATCTCCCAAAGAACATTTTCACTCTGTGCTGCTTTTCGATTTGCAGCTTTTATTGCCACTGCAATTAAATCTGAAATTCTTTTAGCTGCGGCAAACTCGTTCCAATCAAAATCTGCCATTGGTGTCAGCAATAAGTCGCGTAAAATCTCATGCGTATTTTGTGGTTTTTCAAGAGTTTCAACATTTTCAACATCGCGCATCTTTAACAAGGTGTATCGCATTCGCCGCAAAGTTAGCGGGTCACCGCCGGCAAATGGTGATAGCAAGAGTGCTTCGATATTTTCTGGATTTAATATTTCGCAACGACGCTCATCAGAGTGTGCTAATCCAATTCTGGCTATCAAAATCATTGGCGAAATAGCACTTTGTAAAATTAACGGAATTGAATTTGAATCTTGTGCTACTGGAATCCCTAAAGAACCTAAAGTCCTTCTTAACGTTGCTGTTCTAGCCCCAGGAGAACGCAAAATGATTGCCATTTTGTTGTACGCAATCCCTTGGCCCAAATGCAAGGAATGGAAATGATGTGCGATAAATCGGGCCTCTTCATGTGCCGTCTCTAAACGCGCCGTTAAAATCTCACCATTCTCGTGCTTATCTACTTTGCCTTCTTGGCCTTCTGTGCCTTCTGTGCCTTCTGTGCCTTCTGTGCCTTCTGTGCTTTGCGCAACTTCCTTATTATTTTCAGAAGCACAAACTCGCTCGCGATGATCGGTTATCCGCGAATACCTAAAACCTTTTGCGATCGACACTGTTAAATTATTTATCTCTACAGAAGAGCGGTAATTTTTTAGTAAATAGATAATTTTTGCTGGATTACCGTTGGAATCGGCAAATGAATCAGCAGCACGTGAAACACCTTCTGGATCTGCTCCCCTAAATCTTCCAACTGCTAAATCTGGATCTGCAAATAATGTTAACTCTTGTGCTGAAAGTAATTTTATTAATGAACGATGTGCTGGATCACTTTCTTGATACTCATCAACTAAAACTACTTTGTATTTATCGCGTAATTCTTGGTGCAGTTTTTCATCACGAGCAATTAGGTTAATAGCATTGATAATTAATTCACTTGGATCTAATTTATAATCTTCATCAATAGTTCGACTATGTGTGTATTCCAAATAGAATTTACTTGTCGGCAACCATAATGGAAAATTTTCACTTGCACTTAGTTGTGCTAATTGATCTGGATTAATTCCGCGCTCTGTTGCGCGCATAATTAGATCACGCATTTCGCGAGCAAATGCTGCGGTCTTTACTGCTGCCAACAACTCCTCTGGCCATCCAGCTAAATTTGAAATTACGGACGGACCTAATAATTCTCTAATGTAAAAATCTTGCTCAGCACCTGACAAAAGTGTTGGTGGCTTCTTTCCATTCTGCGCAGCATGTGCTCTTAATAATCCAAATGCAAATGCTGGAATTGTTTTTACAATTGCACCGTTAATACTTTTTGGAATATGAGCAACTATTGAGTCATTTAATTCGGTCGCTCTTTCCCGATCAAAAGTAAGTAATAAAATTTGATTTGGATCGATGCCTTCTTCAATATATGAAAGCGCTCTTTCAATCATCAATGCGCTTTTGCCAGTTCCGGGACCACCCAAAACCAGCAGTGGCGATCCTCGATGAGCGACCACAGATTGCTGCTCAACAGATAGTTCCAACCGTTGACCCGGGTTAATGCCGGGATCACGAATTAGCTTTAAATTGGCCACGGGCTTATTCAAGCCGAGCCACCTGACAGTGGTGGTCATAGGCGCGTTTTAGTCCGCGCCTATCTATAGGTACCTTCTGAATTCCCAGCAATCCAGCGTACAGCGGCTGGTGAGCCTTTAAACCTTAATCCCGCTTCTTAGCGCGCGAGGTAAGTCGGCCGCGCTCGTTTTGATCAAAGATAACTTTGCGGATTCGAACTGTTGCCGGCGTTACTTCAACGCACTCATCTTCACGGCAAAATTCAAGTGCTTGTTCTAGATTCAAATGCTTCGGTGGAACTAAGCGTTCTGCATCATCAGATCCAGATGCGCGCATATTTGTTAACTTCTTTTCACGCACTGCGTTGACATCCATATCTTCATTGCGCGCATTCTCGCCAACAATCATTCCTTCATAAACTTCAGAACCTGGCTCAACAAATATTGTTCCGCGTTCTTGCAAAGATGAAAGTGCATACGAGGTAACCATTCCACGTCGATCTGCAACTAGTGAACCAGTTGGACGGGTACGAATTTCACCTTGCCATGGTTCGTAACCATCAAAGACGTGGTGCAAAAGTCCGGTACCGCGAGTTTCTGTTAAGAATTCAGTACGGAATCCAATCAATCCACGTGATGGCACAGAGAAATCAAGACGAATCCATCCAGTTCCATGATTAGTCATCTGTTCCATACGGCCTTTTCGGCTCGCCATTAATTGGGTGATAACACCAAGGAACTCTTCTGGAACATCAATTGTTAAACGCTCCATCGGTTCGTGCAATTTTCCATCAATTGTTTTAGTAACAACTTGTGGCTTTCCAACAGTTAATTCAAAACCTTCACGGCGCATAATTTCTACTAATACTGCAAGCTGTAATTCACCGCGCCCTTGAACTTCCCAAGCATCAGGACGTTCGGTTGGCAATAAACGAAGTGAAACATTTCCAATCAACTCTGCGTCAAGTCGGTTTTTCACTAAACGCGCAGTTAACTTCTTGCCACTTTGTCCGGCAAGTGGAGAAATATTAATTCCGATGGTCATCGAAATACTTGGCTCATCAACTGTAATAAGTGGAAGTGCAATTGGATGTTCAGGATCAGTTAATGATTCGCCAATTGTAATTGTCTCGAAACCAGCTACCGCGATGATGTCACCAGGGCCAGCTTTTTCAACAGGTACTCGATCTAAACCATTGTTCATCAGCAACTCAACAACTTTTGCGCGTTCAACACTTCCATCAACTTTGATCCAGGCTACTTGCTGGCCTTTATTGATCTCGCCTTGGTGAATACGACAGATTGCTAAACGACCTAAGTATGGAGATGCATCAAGGTTGGTAACTTGTGCCTGAAGTGGAGCGCCTTCGTTATAACTTGGTGCTGGAATTGCTGCGTAAATTGTTTCAAACAGTGCATCTAGGTTTTCATCTTCCGGCATGGTGCCGTTTTCAGGACGCGCAGTTCCGGCACGACCAGCTTTTGCACATGCATAAATAATTGGGAAATCAATCTGTTTTTCAGTTGCATCAAGATCTAAGAAAAGTTCATAAGTTTCATCTACAACTTCTGCAATACGCGCATCTGGACGATCTACCTTATTAATAACCAAAATAACTGGCAGATTTTTTGAGAGTGCTTTACGAAGTACGAAACGGGTTTGTGGCAGTGGGCCTTCAGATGCATCAACAAGAAGCAGAACTCCATTAACCATTTCAAGACCGCGCTCTACTTCGCCACCAAAATCTGCGTGGCCCGGCGTATCAATAATGTTGATTGTGCGATCGCCACGTTTAATTGCGGTGTTTTTTGCGAGAATGGTGATTCCCTTTTCGCGCTCAAGATCCATCGAGTCCATGACCCGGTCATTACCCTCCGTCTGCTCTTTATATGCAGCAAAAGCGCCGGATTGCCAAAGCATCGCGTCAACCAGCGTGGTCTTTCCATGATCGACGTGGGCGATAATGGCAATATTCCGTAAGTCATCGCGTAATTTCACAACTCTGCTCGTTTCTTTTCTCGGTTGATATATCTAGTTATATCTAGTTATATTTATTGGTGTTAAACGTTAAATCTAAACTCGACGACATCGCCGTCGGCCATTACATACTCTTTACCTTCCATCCGAACTTTGCCGCGTGAACGTGCCTCGGCCATGGTTCCTGCAGAAATTAAATCAGCAAAAGAGATTATTTCGGCCTTAATAAAGCCTTTTTGGAAGTCCGTGTGGATCACACCAGCTGCAATCGGAGCCGTATCGCCTTTATGAATTGTCCATGCTCTGGCTTCTTTCGGCCCGGCAGTTAAGTAAGTTTGTAATCCAAGTGTTTCAAAACCAACGCGAGCAAGTGTCGCTAAACCAGGCTCTTCCATTCCAATGCTTTGCAAAAGTTCGAGTGCATCTGCTTCATCTAATTCTGCTAACTCTGCTTCGGTTTTTGCATCTAAGAAAATTGCTTCACTTGGCGCGATCATTGCTTGTAATTTTTTCTTTAACTCTTCATCACCAAGTTCGGCAGCATCAACATTAAAGACATAAATAAATGGTTTCGCAGTTAACAATTGCAACGGACGCAACGCTTCTTGATCTAAATTACTTGCTGAAATTAATTTCCCAGCACCTAAAAGTTCTTCTGCTTTTTTTGCTTCTTCTAATTCCACAATTTTTTCTTTTTGTAAGCGAACTTCTTTTTCTAATCTTGGAATTGCTTTCTCAAGAGTTTGTAAATCGGCGAGCGCAAGTTCGGTGTTGATAGTTTCGATATCTGAAACTGGATCGACTCGTCCATCTACGTGTACAACATCGCCATCACTGAAAACTCGAACAACTTGGCAGATCGCATCTGCTTCGCGGATATTGGCAAGAAACTTGTTGCCAAGACCAGCACCTTCTGAAGCCCCTTTCACAATGCCGGCAATATCAACAAATGAGACTGCTGCAGGGATTAATTTTTCAGAGCTAAAGACAGTTGCCAGCTGCGCCAAACGCTCATCTGGAACGCCGACCACCCCAACATTGGGTTCAATCGTGGCAAAGGGGTAATTCGCCGCCAAGACCTGGTTTTTGGTGAGCGCGTTAAAAAGGGTCGACTTACCCACATTTGGCAGACCGACGATTCCGATGGATAGGCTCACGAGGAGTAGAGCCTACGGGGCTTTGTCACCCCTTCCTGCCACGATGTGCTCATGGAGCTTTGGATATCAGTGATCGCCCTTCTCATTGGGGCAACTCTGGGGATCGCGTTGGGGTATTTGCTGGCCCAGCGTCGACAAAGATCTGGCACAGATACCGGTTTAACCCCAGCCGAAGCCAGCGCATTAAATGGTCAGATTGCACTTTTGCAGTCCCAAAATAAACAGTTGCAAGGCGAGGGCGAGCGGGCAATCCGTTTAGATGAATCATTAAAAGCAGTGACCACACAGATGCAGGTGCTCTCAACTCAAGCGCAAGATCTGCAATTAAATGTCACGAAATCAAATAGTGCCATGTTTGAACAGATCGAAAATATGGGAAAACAAAATGATTCACTTGTACGCGAAACTGCAAAATTAGCTGGAGCATTGAGCAAATCGCAAACCCGCGGTCAATATGGTGAAGCCCAACTTGAAATGTTGTTAGAAGGTGCTGATCTAAAAGAGGGCATTCACTTCGAGCGGCAATCTTATAAAAATTCCGGTGGTGAAATTACTAGACCTGATGTCAAGATCTTGATGCCTGGCGGAACTGAAATATTTGTTGACTCAAAATTTCCATTTGAAAGATTTTATGAAGGTTCCATAACTGAAGATTCAGTTGAGCGAGCACGCTTAATGAAAGCCCATACTGAAGATCTAGTTGGCCATGTAAATGCACTCGCAAAACGGGAGTACCAAGAAGGTGAGAGTTCCCCGAATTTTGTGGTGCTCTTTGTTCCTTTTGAATCAATCCTTTCAGAAGCATTGCAAGCAGATGAGTTGTTGTTACAAAAAGCATTTGCGAAAAATGTTGTTATCGCAACTCCAACAACAATGCTGGCCCTACTTCGCACCATTCGATATGGATACGATCGCCAAGATCTTGCTCAAAATGCTGAAGAGATCCGCGAATTGGCTGGAAAATTATTAAAGCGCATTGGCAAAGTTCATGAAAAAATAGAGGTGCTTGGTGAGCGAATCAAATCAAGTGAGCGCGCATTTAATGATTTAGTTGCCACCTCTGAAAATCATTTAATGGTTCCAGCGCGAAAGATGATGAAATTAGGCGCACCTTCAACAAGATCTATTGGTGAGATCGGTGAAATTGATAGCGAAGTTCGGCAAATCAAAGGTAGTGCTGCGCTGGAGAGTTCAGTTATGAATGAGTTAGATTTTGAAAGTGAAAGTAGTGATGCAGAATGAAAATTAACCTTCCCAAGGATTTAAAATTGCCAAAAGTTTCAGGGCTAGAGAATTTACCAAAAGTGCAAGGCCGTGGATTAACAACCCCTGGGATAATTGCGATGCAAATATTATTTATCTTTTTTGTTTCTACAATAGAAATTTTCTTTGGCGATGAGCCTGCGATTTTTACCGGATTAACCCTTTGGTTCCTGCTTTACGCCGCGATTAAGATCGGCCGAAAAGGAACGCTATTTACCGCAGTAGTTTGGTTGCCAATCACATTAACTTCTACATTGCTTTTCACTTTGGCAACAGTAGGCGGAAAAGGAGTTGCACCGACTAAATTAGGGATTGCCTTACTTACTTCACTGGCCCGGTTAGCGCCATATTTATTATTGGTAACAATTATTGGCTGGGCGATTTACTATTTCAAAGAAGTTAAGCCTGGGCAGCGCGCAGATCTTTCCTGAGTTCTACCGGCAAAGAAAAGAGCAGGTGCTCCTCCGTCTTGGTAACAACTTCGACATCGCCAAAACCACGTTTTTTCAACTCTACTAATAAGTCTTCTACTAAAATTTCAGGAACTGATGCACCACTTGTGACACCAACAGTACTTACTCCCACAAACCATTCATCTTTAACCTGCGAGGCGTAATCAATTAAATATGAAGCCTTTGTACCCGACTCTAAAGCCACCTCTACCAAACGAACTGAGTTTGAGGAGTTTGTCGAACCTACAACCAACAATAAATCGCATTTCTCGGCTATCTCTTTTACCGCTAACTGTCTGTTTTGCGTTGCATAACAGATGTCATCACTTGGCGGTGCCTGTAGTAATGGAAAACGTTTTTTAAGCGCATCTACAGTGAGCATAGTTTCATCAACGCTTAAAGTTGTTTGTGAAAGCCAGATCAACTTACTTTCATCTTTAACTACAACTTTTGCAACATCATCCAATCCATCAATCAAAAGCACATTGTCTGGGGCTTCACCTGCAGTTCCCTCAACCTCTTCATGGCCTTCATGTCCGATTAAAAGAATCTGATAATCCTCAGACGCAAATCGGCGCACTTCATGATGAACCTTGGTAACTAGCGGGCAGGTCGCATCAATAGTTTTTAGTGATCTTGCTGCAGCTTGCTCATGCACAGCAGGTGAAACACCATGAGCTGAAAAAATTACAGTCGCACCTTCAGGAACTTCATCGGTTTCATCAACAAAGATCGCACCTCGTGCTTCAAGGGTTTCAACTACATGGATGTTATGGACGATCTGCTTTCGCACATACACAGGTGCGCCATAGAGATCGAGCGCTTTGGTAACTGTGACAACTGCTCTATCAACACCAGCGCAATATCCGCGCGGAGCAGCAAGCAGTACCTTTTTGCTCGCGACCGCACCAACCGTTTGGGCTGTCTCGACTGACTGGACTGTTCCGCTCATCTTCCAATCATATTGTGAGTGCGCCCAGATACGCTTATCAAATGAGTGATGAGCAACTCGACCCGGGCGATGACCTTGCCCCACTATCGGTTCGTGTGGTTTCGCAACAAATTGGCGATTACTTAGGTCGCCTTGGCGCTGTCTGGGTTGAAGGTGAAGTGGCTGAAGTAACTTTGCGCCCGGGTTCGGCGATGGCATTTATTAGATTAAAAGATACAAGCGCTGATATTTCCTTACAAGTAACTTGTCACAGATCACTTCTTGAAAATGGTGAACCGCTCCCTCCAAACGCACGGATTGTCGCTTACGCAAAGGTTAATTGGTATGCGGTGCGCGGAACTCTTTCACTTATGGCCCGTGAAATCCGGCAGGTTGGAATCGGTGAATTACTTGCCCGCTTAGAAGCACTCAAAATATTATTAGCAAGTGAAGGTTTGTTTGCATTAGATCGAAAAAAAGAGTTGCCCTTTCTGCCTAGAAAGATCGGCTTGATCTGTGGGCGAGCAAGTGCGGCTGAAAAAGATGTTGTTGAAAATGTATTGCGCAGATGGCCGGGTATGGCATTTGAAATTAAGGAAGTTGCGGTCCAAGGAAGTCAGGCTGTTGTTGAAGTTTCCCAAGCTCTAAAAGAGTTAGCTAAAGATGGTGAAGTTGATGTCATCATCATCACTAGAGGCGGTGGATCTTTTGAAGATCTGCTGCCTTTTTCAGATGAATCTTTAATCAGATTAGTTGCAACAATTAAGACTCCAATAGTTAGTGCAATTGGCCATGAACAAGATTGCCCATTATTGGATCTTGTTGCTGATTTCCGCGCATCAACTCCGACTGATGCAGCAAAAAGAGTTGTACCTAGCCTTGATGAAGAGGCGGAACGTACCCATT
>Ga0214919_10010165_pt1 | contig 11986 bp, 15 predicted proteins | sample LL1503_MetaG_FD_177994 | JGI IMG/M metagenome (GOLD analysis project Ga0214919, IMG submission 177994) | Freshwater microbial communities from Lake Lanier, Atlanta, Georgia, United States - LL-1503 | ecosystem: Environmental > Aquatic > Freshwater > Lake | place: USA: Georgia | collected...
GGTTTAGGCACAGACTCAGGATCAGACTCAGTAATACCAGTATCGGATGATGGTTCAGCAACAACAACAACAGCACCAGCAAGAGCAAGAGGTTCAGGAGTAGGAAGAGTTACCGTTTCTTCAGGGGGACGTAAATGAAATCGATACAAATTCATCTTGGCATTATTTTCCTGTTCGAGTCTAAAATTTTTAGGTGGAGGAAGCACAGAATGATTGGAGAGTTTTTTTAGGGGCAGAGAAGAAGTGGCCATTTTTTTGAATTGGAGACGATGAGGATCATACATTCTCGCGACAGAGGCTGTTTTCCGATGACTCTGATAAATAGGGACTTGCATGCGGTGTTTTTATTTATCATGGGGTAGACGATTTTTTTTTTTCTGAAAAAAAATGATAATTATCACCTTTCTCTCTTCTGCTTTTTCCAAAACAGAAGACTCCAAATCATGATCATTGGACTTGTAGCCTACAAGGCTTCTGGTAAAGATGTAATGGCCGATTTTCTTGTACAGCATTTTGGATTTATCAAACTCAGCGTCGCCGAGCCCATCAAGAAAGTTTGTCGCGATCTGTTTCAGCTAAATGACGAACATTTTAATGATCGTATTTTAAAGGAAACCAAGATTCCCTCCTGGGGTCTTTCTCCCCGAGAAATCATGCAAAAAGTAGGCACCGATCTCTTTCGTCATCATTTTGATGACCAATTTTGGGTCAAAATTCTTCATCAACGAATACAGTCTATGCTTCTCCAAGGCACTCCTAATATTGTGATTTCAGACGTTCGATTCCAGAACGAAGCCGACGTGATTCATCAACACGGAGGAATACTTGTGTATATCGACCGTTTCTCTCGACCTCAAGATAGCCACGAATCCGAGAAATTGAGAATCCAGGGTATCGACAAGGTCATTCCGAATCGAGGGTCCATCTCCCAATATCGTGAAGCGATACGTCAATTTATAATTTCTTGTAGTTTAAAAGATGCGGTATCGAATCCACCATCGACGACGTCTTTCTCTACGTAGATATTTTAAAAGGAGGATGGCGGTCGGGCGTTGACGAGAATCATGGTTTAGACACAATAAGATAATATTTTGCAAGAAACGAGGGGTGTAAAAAAAAGAGGGTCGTATACGACGCTCATGCAAAATAATCAGATCCTCTACACTGTCGACATGAGAAGAATACAATTTTTCCTTTTCCATGATTTCGTACATGACGGCACCAAGGCTGTACATGTCCACACTCGAATCATAATGGATCACGGATTGTCTTGCCAGAACCAGTTCGGGTGCCATATAAAACAAGGTGCCTACCTTGGCGGTCGCATCGATACCCTGGAGCGCGGGAAGATTGTCGTCGCTTCTCTCGGCCCAATCATTAGAAAGCATCTTACATATCCCAAAGTCGGCAATCTTGATATGATAATCCTGTGTTACCAGGAAATTAGAAGGTTTGATATCTCGATGGATAATAAAAGACGGTTTTCTTGCATGCAGATAGGCCAATCCTTTGGCAATATCCATAATAAACGAGATCTTGGTATGGATCGTTGTCCATGGATGTTGTTTAAGAAATTCGGATAATGATCCACGACGTATATATTCCATGACAATCGTATAGGGAGAGTCAAAATAACCCAAGAGCTGGATAATGTTTGGATGATGTAATTTGGTCATGGTTGAAAACTCATTCTTCATGAGTTTCATTTTAGAAGGATCAAGGTTGTTGAACTGTTTCAGAGCGACAGGGATTCCCCTCCAATAACCCTTTGTAACGACACCAAATTGACCTTTCCCCAGGATATTTTTTTTTGAATCGGGATGTTTATAAATCTCATTCCGAGAAATGATCCATTCTTCCATTACTAATTTGGAAAACTACAATCTTTTTTTTTTGCCGTTTCCATTTTTTTTATTCTATATAGTAGAGATTACATAATGGGAAGACTACAACGAACCCGGCAATTACTTACACAAGTTCATCCTCTTAAAAATAATCATAGTCATGGGATCGATGATGGAGGCAATGATAATATTGATAAATCAGGACTATCTATCGATATTGTAGTTGCTGTATACAATGAAAACATTGATTGGATTGCAAATCATAATCTTCAAGGCCATGTCATCCTTTACGTAAAAAAGGATTCACGTCCAATTCATGACATCGGTTACAAGAAAATCGTACGTCTGCCCAATGTCGGTAGGGAAGGACATACTTATCTTCATCATATCTTGGAAAATTATGATTCTCTGGCGGACGTGACATTTTTCTTGCAAGGCGATCCTTTTGATCATGGCAAACGCACGTTGCGTTTCTTGAAGAACCCAGCTATGGGCGCCGGAGACATTAGTTGCCTCGCCAATGGTCATACCGATTGTCACAATTTTATCTGCCCGCTTCATCCAGAGATTGCACCGACCACCAAACATATCTGTCAAGAAATGTTTATCGATCATAATGGATACAACCGGTATGGTCCAGGTGCACTCCTACGAGTATCGAGGGATACGATTCAGTGTCGCTCGACCTCTTTCTATCGACGACTAATCCAGTTCCTGGATTACGATGTCAATCCGATCGAAGGATTCTCCATGGAAAGACTGTGGTCCTCCAGCGTGTTTAACCCCAATATCAAGACCCCTTTTGTTTGAAAACGATCCGTTAAGAAAAATGAGCATCGTAATATTCAAGGGCGTTGAGGATGGCCTGGTCCATATTAAAATACTTGTAGGAGGCCAACCGACCCACGAAATGCACCCCTTTCTTCTTTTCTTCCTCGGCGAGATTCTTGTATTGATTATAGAGTTCCATGTTTCTATTATTCGGTACGGGATAATAGGGTTCTCCATGATCATTGGTAAATTCACGCACTATGAGGGTATGTGGCGACCGCTGGTGCAAAAAATGCTTGTATTCGACGATGCGCGTGTATGGAACCTCCAAGGACGGATAATTGACCACGGAATTGGGTTGATAATACCCTCCATGAATATCAAGAAAACGCTCGATTTGAAAATCGATAGATCGATACTCTAATGGATCTAAGCCATGATCTTCAAAATAACGATCAATAGGGCCCGTAAAAATGACCACCCTGTTGGACACGAGATGAGGATTCTCTTTACGGAAAGAAAAGAAATCGGTTTCAAGACGTACCGTGATAAGAGGATGATCAAGTATACGCTCAAAAAAACGCGTATATCCTTCTGCGGGGAGTGCCTGGTAACGATCACTAAAATAACGCCCGTCAAAGTTATTCCGGACGGGAATGCGAGCAAGGACAGAAGCATCCAATTCCTCTGGATACTTGTTCCATTGCTTGTACGTGTAATCCCGGAATATTTTTTCATACAACTCATCTCCCACACGTGATCTTCCCATCTGCTCGCTGTTGGTGATACCATCGTCATATCTCGCTTGTCTTGATTGAAGCCAATCATTCATTTCTTGCTCGTTTTGGAGATTGGTATTGCACAAAGTGTTGACGGTGTTGATATTAACAGGGATCGGGAAAAAGACTCCTCCAATGGATCCAAGCACGGTATGGTCCCAGCGCTTCCATTCTCCAAATCGAGAAACATAATCCCAGACCCGTTTGGAATTCGTATGAAAAAGATGCGCACCATAAGCATTCATGAGGATTCCTGTTTCAGGATCTTTGTAATCGTAACAATTTCCTCCGATATGATTTCGTTTCTCAAGAATCAAGACTTTCTTGCTTTGTTGTGTTGCTAATCGTTCGGCCAACACTACCGCGGATAGACCACACCCTATAATAAGAATCTCGTGATCCATTTTATAAGATATTTTTTTATTATTTTCAATAAAGAAATATGGAAATTTATCGAGGGGAGAAGCATAATGGTGTATACCATGGGAAGGGTATGCTATATACGAATCATGGAGTATTTATTGGACAATTTATAAATGGCCACTTAGTGAATGGAAATTGGGATAATGGGAATGGAGTCACGTATGAAGGTGAATGGAAAGATGGTTTACCGCATGGATACGGTACATTAAAGAACCAAGATAATTCCTACACAGGTCATTTTATACAAGGTGATAAACACGGACACGGTGTTATAACCCAAAACAATATAACCTTTGAAGGAGAATTTGAAAATAATACAATGAAAGAGGGTGAATGGACAATCACATATGCAAGTGGATCGATTTATAAGGGTCATGCAAAAGATGGAAAAAAGCATGGATATGGAAAATTTTCCGATTTAGATGGGAATTCATGGGAGGGAGAATTTGAAAATGATCAAATAAAAGATGGATTGTGGACTGTTGTGAACGGATTTTCAACTTATGTTGGAAATATAGTCGACACAAAAAAGCATGGGAAAGGAAAATACAACAGTCGAATTGAAAATGATCATGGAATATTTATTAGAACGTACGTGGGAGATTTTGTGAATGATCACAAGAATGGAAAAGGAAAAAATACGATTCGACATGTGAAAGGAAATACAATTACGTCTGAATCCTACGATGGGAATTGGGTTAATAATGAAATGCAAGGTTTTGGTAAATACATAAGAAAAAAATCTCCTGATGGAGGATTGCATTACGAAAAATTAATTGTAGAAGGAAGATTTAAAAACTCATTATTGATACGTGGTAAAGGTAGATATGAATACTTTTCAGGAAAAATATACGAAGGAGAAATGATAACATATAATGGTATAGAAGTACCTGATGGTCCTGGTAAATTTACTGATCCGAATGGAAGTATCATCGAAGGTATGTTTAAAGATGGTGGAAGGCATGGATATTCTTCGGAATACAATTTATTGAAAGGGCAAGCGATCTATGATATATGGAATAGAAACAAGTTTGAAATAGAATGTGAGAAAGAGTTGTGTGTAAAATTCGATGGTCCAGGAATCCCAGTTACAAAAAAAGCAAGCCTTGTCAAACAACTATTAGGAGCTGGTTTGAATATATCACACGTGGAATGTATAAAAAAATTCCCTTCCTCTAAATTTTATGAGTTTATCGAGGTCCAATTCAGAACAGCTTTTTCCTATGAAGATTATAGTACATGTAAAGATATCATTAATTCCTTTAGAGGATCCATGGTCAAAAAGGATGGAAAACAATCTCAACAAGCAGAAAAAGGAAAAGAAGAACGAGCCAAAAAGGCTTTACAACAACTTATGCTCAAATTGCAAAAAGAGGAGGATGCCAAGAAGAAGAAAAAGAAGAAGAAGAAGAAAAAGAAATCAACAACCACCACTCTTGAAGATGACGAACAAGAAGAGGAAACAGATACGTCATTCGATCCTTCCCTTATTTCAGAAATCGAGGCGTTGCTTTTGCCGGTGATTAGAAGTTCCATGATCACAAAAGAAATAATGACGATTTTGGAAAATCAACTTCGTGTATTGCTACTTGCCAATAAACTAAATATCGATCAATTGTTGGAATGTTTATTAGATATTGTCACTCGTAGGAAAAAACAGCCTTCAATTCCTGTTTCGATTTTACAATTACCACTAACAGCAACAACAACAACGACACCACTCATAAAACAATTCGATTTTACACAAGAATTGGGCATTGGGCTTACCGCGGAACAATATTTTGCACGGGAACGGATTGCAAGAGAAGTGGAAGATCATCTAAATGAAGCATTTTTATTTTTTATAAAGACAGTAGTGAACCTCTATCCAAACACATCCACCTCATGTTATATCGATAAAAGTGTTGATTTTAAAACATACAGGATGGGTTCTGACACAATGGGACTTGCGACGATAAGAAGTGATATCGATTTTCAAATTATACCTGTCACCAATTATTCAAGAGAAGACATGAAAAAAGATTATTTACAGAGCTTGCAACAAGGACAAATAACTGAATTTTTAAGCTTGACGAAATTTCAGATTGTGTGTATTCTAAAAGAAATACAAAGATTCCTTGAAGAAAATTTAAAAATTGTCATCCACGTCATTGAAAGCGCGCGCGTACCCATTCTCAGTTTTGAGTACAAAGGTCTATCTTTTGATATCTCCATTGCACAGCAATGGACCGATTCTCGAGAAATCACACGAAAACTCAATGAAGCGATGCATCGTATTGATCAAGAATTCATCAGAAAAAAAGACCTTGATATTTTAGCCCACCGGCTTGTCATTGCTGTCAAAAAATTTTACCAAGAAAACCAACCTGAAGCGCTGGATACAAGAAATCGTGGGATCCCTTCGATTGTACTTACGATTATGGTATTGGCTTATCTTCAATGGGAGATGAAAAGAAATAAAATCCCAAGTACTTTAATTGGAGCCATCAATGGGTTTATGAGATTTTATCGCGAATTTGATAATACACGATTTTTTATTGATTCGAACTTTACGATTCAACCCCTACCAGAACCAACGGGTCAACCTTTTTTGTTAATCGTTCATCATCCATTGGACCTCTTATTCGAAAGCAATTATTATCGCCCTGACATTTCTAATAAAAGAATCATTAATATTGCAAACTCGGTCGATTTTGACAAACTTGAAAAATTAGGAATATTCCATTATAAAAATCCCAGTAAAAAGGGTTGAAAAAAAATAGGGATGGGGTATTTACTTTCTTTCATAACATTTTTCCATTCTCGATTGAAATAATTTCAAATCCAACAAAAACCAAAACTAATTCTAATTCTCCTCCTCTTCTTCATTATCCGCGGAGGAAGCTTCTTCCGCCACGGTGGTCTTGATCTTCTTTGGTGCCCTCTTCTTCTTCTTGGGCGCAGGAGGCGCCTCAGTCGTTGTGGTTGTGGTCGGAGGTGGTGGAGTAGCGGACGCTTCGGTATTATTCTCATATTCCTGCTCTTCGACTGCAGCCGCCACTACAACTGGGACAGGGGCAAAGGCCTTCTTTTCCTCATCAGAAAGAAGCTTCCATCGACGACCCGACTCCCTGGAGACATCCCCAAAAGAGAAACCCGGGTTCTCTTCAAGGATGGCGGCACGGATGCTCATCGAAAAGGCCACAAAGGGTGATCGCTTCTTGGGACCGGCGGTCGCCGTCGCCTTCTGTTGTGAAGCCTTCCATTGGGTAAAGGCCTCTTCCGCACAGATCCCATACTTGTCGGCCATGGTCTTGCAAAATTCTTGTACAGCGGAATCCACGTCTTTGGTAATCTTTTTCATCAAAAGAGGAGCCATGATCTGCGATCTGGTTGGGTTTGGGTTTTGGTTCTGTTGGGGAGAGGAAAAAAGTTAGTAAAAGTAGGGAAGGAAGATCTTCTTTGGAACACTCGACCATGGCTGAAGGGGAGAGACCCCTCCGGTCTTCAGTTTTTTTTTTTCAAGGCTCCCCAAAAAAAAAAAATTTTTTTTTTATTATGACCGGTAATAATAAGAAAGAGATGTCCTCTCCCTCCAAAATAAACATTATTCCTTTAGGACGTGATTGCAACGTGGCCGAAATGTTGCGCACCCTTGGATGGCGACAGTGTGCGCTTCCCTTTGACTGGGTTTATTCCTCCATTGATTCCCTCCGTGCATGTTTCCAGGATAATTTCAAGCTATTTCATACTGGCTTGAAATTGAATAAAAAAAGAAATGGATTGATGGATCATTACGGATTCATCTATGTTCATGATTACCCTTCTCCCGCAGACATGATCTGTAGCGATTTTCACATCGGAGAAGGGATGCTGTGGGAATACAACCCCGTGGGTTCCGACTGGGAATCTCATTATCCCCTGGTCAAATCTAAGTACGATCGCCGGGTAGACCGCTTTCTTTCCATGATGAAAAGCCCCAACCCCATCCTCATTTTTTCAGAGTTTGGGGTTAAGAATGCCAAGATCCTTCGTCAAGTATTGACCGATGTCTACAAGAAAACTAATGTCCTTATCATCAATTCAACACGAGAAACGGATCACGAGAAGAATGCCCCTCATAACATCATCCACGGCTATTTCGGGTCCGATCCCCAGAAATGGAAACAGGCGGTCGAGGAAAATATCGGGATACTTACTGCCTAATAGGCGTGAATCATACGCGTCGGAAATAATAGCGTCCTTCGGCTCCACACATCGACTCGTTTCGTCGAACCGCGGTACACGCCTTGTATTCCACGGTTCCCCAGACAACCTCCGTTCTCCCAAACAGACGGCATACAAGGGATCGTCCCTCTCCCACAACGATTGCCTCATTGCAATTACCACACAATGGAAGCATCGCCGGTTGCAAGGTCACCGGAGACAAGGGAGAAAAATCTACCGTAAATGTCCTTACTTCTTTCATCCTCATGATAAACGCCAGCACCAGCACCCATGCTACTCTCTGGAAAAGATGTTTCAACATGATCATTTCTTAATTTTTTTCTTGTTCAACATTGAGGTCACTCTTTTTTTCGAGAATCATTTTTATTTTTCATCAGGGTTTACAAAATAAAATGATTATTATGACGTATGAATGTCCGCAATGTTTACGTGAAACCAATTCCCTCATCTTTGATAGCCATATTCCGACTTCGATTGGATTTCTTTGTTTTGAGTGTAGAGATCACGTCTTTCGTCGTCTTCGGGAGATTCTTTTCCGAGATCCAAAGAAAAAATTGATGTCTGTTTCTATTTATCGACCCCGGATACCCTACAAGTAATTTAAATGATGTTAGCATCATCATCATCGTCGGCCCCCCTCCTTGATCACATCGTCATGATTCCTCACCTTTTCTGTGAAGAAGGTGGTCATTCGTCGTTTGACTTTGATATGTATCTCTTCACGATTCATTCTTCGGAAAAAACTATCGAGTTACAAAAACATCTCATCACCTGTGTCAAGCCCCCCGCCGTTCACGGATTACGAGAATGCATCGAGCGATACAACCAAGAAAACGACCACATCCTCGACGATCAATTCTTTCTTGCGTTTATACCGCAAGAAAATCAATTCTATCAAATAAAATGGGACCTGTCTTGTGTGAAATGGTTCCCCAAAGAAGAGACCGTCAACATCAAAGCCATGATATTCGATCACATAGTCGCATGGAATTGTGTCCAGGATAAGTTCATGCTACATCTAATTTGATCTGAATCGCATTCACGTTTATGCTTACGATTTTGAAAAATCGTTCAAGTTCCATATCTCGCGTCTCCCATCGGGCAGGTTGCGAACGACTTGAATCGGTAGTTTATTCTGTTCGAATTCCATCTCCGCAATCTTGATAGGATTAATTTCTTTGCCAGGATCGACCATGAGTGGTGCATTATAACTGATCTGAAGGGCTCGTACACCCAAGACCCTGGCTTTCTCAAATTTTGTTAAAATAGCCACTGAGACTCGTGAGGGTACTGGTGGTATTGCTTCTAATTTCTCCATGAATCATACTCAAACTGTTTTAACATGAATCCATTGAATTCATCACTTTTTTAATTTCATTATGTTGATTAAAAAAAATATCTTACTCTTACATCAAAATTGATAATGCAAGAAGAAAAATTAGTACGCCAAGTACACAAGGCAATGAGAGAAAGACGATTTAGACAAGCAATACAGATTATCAAACAACCGGGATTTCCTGTATATTGGAAACCCCAATTACTTCGTGAAATTGCACAGCCTTTGACAACGGATATATTGCACCCGAATACGGGGCTCGGTTATGGGGTGCGTGTGGAACGGGAAGAGGGTTTTTTACAGCTTGCAAAACAAATTTGTGGAATGCCAGAACTCGAGGAAGGAGATCGATTAAGAATACTGTCACAAATCGCGCGCTTGCTCGCCAAAGAGCATAGATTTGATGAGGCATTACAAATTATGCATTCAATATCACAATCTTATCAAGGTAGAATATTTTCCCTTCAAACTATTGCCAGTCAAGCGATAAAACACGGGGAAATGAAGATCGCACAACAAACGTTCCAACAAATTAAAAAAACAGATAATGTTATTAAGAATCATATATATGGAGAATTGGTCTTAAAACTAATAAGAAAAATAATAGACGACATGGTTGAAGATGAGATTATTAGAGATATTTTTAGATTTCTAAAGACCGGTCAAAAGAAACAGGATGGTCAAAAACAATATCTTGATCTTATCCTAAAATATATCACTGCTCTTGATGAAACAAGACGTGACCATATATTGTATCATATGGGAATGAAGATGGTCCACTCGGATTTACCTTTCGCCCGACAGATTCATCAAACTATGAGGGATGTCCAACAACCATCAGGATCAGGAAGATATAAAATACGTGATTATAAAGCCAAACTTTTACAACAAATTCTATCCAAACAAAAACAACTTCAAGGTGGCGGTGGTGGTGGCGGTGGTGGTGGCAGGTAAGTTTAGAAAAATCGTCTAAGATGGTGATTTCTTATCATCATAATGAATACATCTTGAAAAATCATCAAAAAAATGGTGGCATTCCGCAGAAGACGAATTCAGACAAGTCTTGTAATTTTCCCACACCTCCTCACATTTTACTTTCTTATCTTGTTGTGGTGGTGGTGGAGGTGGACCGTTGCTCGTGGCGGTAGTAGTGCTATCAAAGACATGATCGACGGCTTTTCGCGCGACGGAACTTCCCACACCAAATCCAAATCCCTGGAACATCGTAGACGCCAAAGTCGATGTCATAGAGGCTAATGTCTTTTGTTGTGGTTGCGGTTGAGGAACAGTAGAAGAAGGTGGAATAGGTCTTCTTGCAGGAATTGAATATTGTGGTTTTGGTAATCGTTGTTTGGACTGATTCTGCCTCATCTTTTTTTTAACCTGTCAAGATTTTTTTTTGAAAGGCTTGTTGTCCATTTTTTTTTTTTGACAACAATACGATGGACCGGACTATATAAAAAGATTCCTTTTAATATTTTAATATTCATTGTCGATTGCACAATATTATTTTTCATATAATGTAATTATTCTTTCAGGTTTAGTATAATCAATAATAGCATGCCCATTTATAAATGACGTCAGTATACCAGTACCAGATGAAATAGGATATATAACAGTTTTATTCGTAACATTTAATGGATTAACAGGTGATAATTTAGGAGTTTTAAATATATTATCAAATTTTATAGATCCAATGTTATTATCATCTCCATCCGTAATAATTATTGAAATATTTAAATATCTCATTAAATCATCTTTTGAGAAAACTAAATCTGTGGATGGATTCGATATATAATAAGCAGTGAATGGTGGAATAAATAAATTTGATTCAAGTTTAAAAAAACGTACAGCAAATTCATCTGTATGTATATTAATACTATTATCATCTAATATTGGATTTGCTTCTGCATAAATATTGTTTACATCATAAGTAAAAATTATAGACATTAGTAATCTATAATTTGAAAAATAATAATTTTCAAGATTAATTATTTTTTTCAGCAGGAATACGATGGTCTAAACGAAACTAATTTTTCTACAGCTTTGAATCAAAAAAAAAATTATTCAAAATATTTTTTTTTCTATCAGTATAAAAAAGAAGGAAGCATGCAAATTTTCGTCAAGACCCTCACTGGTAAAACGATCACGCTTGACGTAGAATCCACCGATACTATTGAAAACGTCAAGCAAAAGATCCAGGACAAGGAAGGCATCCCTCCTGATCAACAACGCCTGATTTTTGCCGGCAAACAACTCGAAGACGGACGCACCCTTGCGGACTATAATATTCAGAAAGAATCAACACTTCATTTAGTACTATAATAATAAAAAGAAACTACTGTTCATAAAATATCATATTAATAAAAAAACTGAAGTGTGCACAGCACGATTTTTTTTTTTATCAACAACAACGACAACAGAGGCTTAAAAAAAAAATGATCCCAAAAGGGTTCTTCTCATTTCCTAACAGATGATTGTACATACGCCTTGACACAAAATTGACCTAACATAACCATTTTTTTATTACCTAAACAGAGAACCCAAAACAAATAAACAATGTCCGCGATGGCCACTGTCGTGTCGGCCGTGTCGGCCGTGTTTGCATCCGCTCCAAAGGAGAAGAC
>Ga0214919_10010166_pt1 | contig 11984 bp, 10 predicted proteins | sample LL1503_MetaG_FD_177994 | JGI IMG/M metagenome (GOLD analysis project Ga0214919, IMG submission 177994) | Freshwater microbial communities from Lake Lanier, Atlanta, Georgia, United States - LL-1503 | ecosystem: Environmental > Aquatic > Freshwater > Lake | place: USA: Georgia | collected...
ATGGTTCCCTCGTTTATAGATGGCACCGGCATGGGCTTAGGGATGCATCCATTTGGCCAAGATGATATCGGTCATGATTACTTGTCGATGGTAATGCGAGGTGCCCAACGTTCTATCTATGTAATGGTTGTTATTGGGTTCCTTGGCGGCTCAATCGGAATTGTGGTTGGCTCAATATCTGGCTACTTCCGTGGCTGGATTGATGCTCTACTAATGAGATTGACTGACTTCGTTATTACTATCCCAACAATCATTATTGGTTCGGTTGTGGGTTACCACTTTGGAAATCTCGGCGTCGGGTTTTTAGCCTTTTACTTGGGTATTTTCGCCTGGACCGGACTCTCTCGATTAGTTCGGGGAGAATTTCTAAAATTGCGTGAAATGGAATTCGTGGATGCGGCTCGAGTAGCTGGCGCAAGTAATCGTCGAATCATTTTCAAACACATTCTGCCGAATGCGGTCGGAATAATTATCGTCTCAGTAACTCTATTGATGTCCGGCGCAATTTTGCTTGAGACCGCCCTCTCGTATTTAGGCTTTGGTGTGGTTGCCCCAGATGTTTCGCTCGGCTCGCTAATTAGCCAATTCCAAGATTCATTCACAATTCGACCATGGCTCTTCTGGTGGCCCGGCCTATTTATTATTACGATTGCGCTCTCGATTAACTTTATCGGTGATGGTCTGCGCGATGCTTTCGATCCGCGCCAACGCCGCCGGTTAGGTAAGAAAGAAAAGGCAGCTTCACGCGATCAAGCCAAAATTGCGGCGGCGAGCAACTAATGGCCTTAAAATCGAAAAACAATAAGCAGCGCGCAAACCGCAAAGTTTGCAATCACGAGCGCAATTCCGCTGGTATTGCTAATCACTTGGCTCTCGATCCGCGCCGGGTTTCCGCTTTTATTGAAAGCTTCCAATCTAATCCGCGCGAGTTGAACCGCGACGCCAGAATAAGTACGTGGGGATTCGCCAGGACGGATATTGGTAACGCTATTAAGTTTGAGGCCGCGCAATTCGCTCGGATGAATCGATCTAGCGTGGTATCGGCCAGGAGTCTGCGCCGCCCAAGCATTAATTCGCTTGGTGCCAACTTCGATATACATCGTGTACATGGCATGAATTTCGTCAACGAGGTGCCAACCAACTGTGATTTCTTGATGGGGGTTAGTGATTTTTATACCCTCGTCAAAAAAAGTAATTTTCGGGACCAGAAAAATCAAGCGCGCAAATTGAGCGATCAAGATCGCCCAAGCTATCGAAGTGATTTTGTTATGCACCGTGGCGCTCGAACTGAAAAAACTCGAAGCGGCCATGCCGAAGCAGAGCGTATAAATACTGATCGCCATAAAAACATTACTTCTAGGTCGATAGATTTCCGGGTTGCTCACTTAGCAATGTTCTCACGAAAGGCTGCATGATGTCCGAGCCAATCCTAAAAGTTAAAGATTTCACTGTTGAATTTTGGGTAGATGGAGTTTGGTATCCAGCTGCAATAAATATGAATTTCCAAATCGAGCCGGGCGAAGTTCTCGCCATCGTTGGCGAATCCGGTTCTGGCAAATCAACTACCGGTATGGGTTTAATGAGTCTGCTGGCTTCAAATGCGCGAATGACCGGAAGTGTGCAAGTTAAGGGCCATGAAATGATTGGCGCGAAATCATCGGTTTTGCGTAAGTATCGCGGTAAAGAAGTTGCCTATATTTTTCAAGAGCCAATGACTGCGCTAAATCCGGTATACACAATCGGGTTCCAAATTGTAGAAACGCTCCGTACCCATTTTGATATGGGGCCACACCAAGCCAAAGATCGCGCGATCGAATTATTAACTTTGGTTGATATTCCAAATCCAGCTGGCTCTTTCAATAAGTATCCGCACCAACTCTCTGGCGGCCAACGTCAACGTGCCATGATTGCGCAAGCGCTCGCGTGCGATCCAGGGCTACTAGTAGCCGATGAACCGACTACCGCTCTAGATGTAACGGTACAAGCAGAAATTCTAGATTTGATGCGTGGCTTAAAAGATAAATTGAACTCGGCGATTTTGCTCATCACTCACGATATGGGCGTTGTTGCAGATATGGCTGATGAAATATTAGTTATGAAGGATGGCTTAACTGTCGAACACGGCACCGCCGACCAAATCTTTAATCGACCATCACATCCATATACCAAGGAGCTATTAGCTGCAGTTCCTAAGCTCGGAACTAGCGCAAAACGAATCCTAAAGGCCGACCCAAGTAAGGGCATCGCTCCTGTTTTAAATTTAGAAAATGTAACTATTGAATATCCAAAGCGTGGTCGAATTCCGGCGTTTACTGCGGTAAAAGAATTTAATCTCCAGATATTCCCAGGCGAAATTGTTGGCTTAGTAGGAGAGTCTGGTTCGGGTAAGACCACAGTAGGTCGGGCTGCTATCGGATTACTTCCAATCAAAGAAGGCAAAATTGAAATCGTTGGAACCGATATTTCACATGCCACCCAGAAAGACCTTTTTGCGATTCGCCGCCATACTGGAATTGTTTTCCAAGATCCGGCTAGCTCATTAAATCCTCGCCTTCCAATTGGTGAAAGCATCGGCGAACCAATTTTCTTAGCCGGTTTAGCAAAAGGTGAATCGCTAAATACGATGATTGAAGATTTACTTGATCAAGTAGAACTTCCACGCAGTTACCGCAATCGATACCCACACGAGCTCTCTGGTGGCCAACGGCAACGCGTCGGTATCGCACGCGCGCTCGCGCTAACTCCAGACCTTTTAATCGCTGACGAGCCAACCTCAGCCCTTGATGTATCGGTTCAAGCTCGCTTCTTGGATTTATTGCAAGATTTACAAGATAAATTGAAGTTTGCTTGTCTATTTATTAGCCATGACTTAGCGGTAGTCGACATTTTGACCCACCGAATTGCGGTTATGCAAGATGGTCGATTAGTTGAAGTAGGCGAGCGAGATCAGATTTTGAAGCATGCAAAAGATCCATATACCCAACGCTTAATTGCAGCAGTTCCAGTGCCAAATCCAGCCGAGCAGAAAATTCGGCGCGAAGCTAGATTGGCCGCAGCTAAAAAGTAGTTGGTTCAACTTTCAACTAAATGGTTTCTGCTCTACCCTTGAGATATGGCAAATAAATCACCCAACCCGCGTTGGTTAAATCCGCGCGAGATGAAGGCTTGGCGCTCCTACATAATCGCATCAAGACGGTTATTAGAAGCACTTGATTCCGACTTGGTTGGCCATGATTTATCAATGGCAGATTATGAAGTGCTCGCGCAATTAAGTGATGCGCCAAATCGACGGATGCGAATGAGTGAGTTAGCTGAATTAGCGATGCTCTCTAAATCTCGACTTTCACATCGGATGAAAGTTATGGAGAAAGCTGGCTGGGTTCGCCGCGAACTTTGTAGTGAAGATAAACGCGGCTCGTGGGCAATTATGACTGATAAAGGCTTTAAAGCAATTGCCGCTGCCGCGCCTTGCCATGTAGATAGCGTTAGAAAACGTTTTATCGATCAACTATCTACAAAGGAACAAGGCGAGCTAGCTGGAATATTTAGCCACTTAACTGAAGAACTTCGCGATCAATATAAATCAGAAAATTAATCTAGGAATTAAATAAAAAAAGACCCGGCGCTTTCGCGTCGGGTCTTTTTAGAAAGACGGGCTTACTTTGCAGCAGCCTTTTTACGACGACGACGCTTTGGGGCAGCCTTCTTAGCAGCAGCCTTTTTACGACGACGCTTTGGTGCTGCTTTCTTAGCAGCAGCCTTTTTACGACGACGCTTTGGTGCTGCCTTCTTAGCAACAGCCTTTTTACGACGACGCTTTGGTGCTGCTTTAGCAGCAGCCTTTTTACGACGACGCTTTGGTGCTGCTTTAGCAGCAGCTTTCTTACGACGCTTTGCAGCCACGTAGATCTCCTATCGGAATGGTTCGATCCGTCACCGAACCTGTTCAAGGCATAGCCTGACAGTATTTGGCAAAAGATTCCACTATTTTGCATAAATAATGCAGTGCGTGTCGCAATTGGTTTTTTTAAAATTTTGTGTATTTATAAGAAAATAAAGGCTAAAAATGTGATGTTTTTATGTGTAGAAAGTGAGTTTTTTCGAAAAAGTGAGTTTTTGGTTGAAAATGTTACCTAAATTAACGCACCAGTAATATAAAAATATTTTTAAATATTTCCCGATTTTTGACGTTTTTTCGCCGCTTCGACGGCAAATTCGTTGCTTCTAACATCGTAGCGACGAAACGTTGGCATCGCCGCTGAAATTGAAAATACAAAGGCGATACATAACATGCCGCCACCAACAACCGATGTTCTTAAAGAAGTTGCGGCTGCCATTCCACCGGCTCTTGCCTGTCCGCCAAGTGGTCCAACTGAGTAAGAAAGCAATTCAATGCCGGCCATCCGACCGCGCAATTCATCTGGAATGGATTGATTCCAAATGGCGGCTCGGAAAAGTGCGCTGACCATATCGGATGCGCCAGCTAACACTAAGAATAATAAGATTACCGGTAGCGAATTTGTCACGCCCGCTAACGTTATTGCCACCCCCCAACCAAGTGCCGCAATTGCAATTGCGCGACCGTGGTGCGGATAGTTTCTGATCCAACCACTTGTTAAAGTAATTAGAGTTGCGCCAATCGTTCCGGCGGCATAGAAGAATCCGAGCGCCCAAGGCGCGCCAACTTGGTCGGCCCAAAACGGGAAGAGCGCGGTTGGCATCGCAAAGAACATGGCTGCTAAATCGACCAGGTATGTTCCGAGCAAATCTTTCCGATTGACGGCGTATCGGAGCCCCTCCACCAAACTTGCAAATGAAGGTGGTGCTGCGTTGGCGGAAGGCGGAATATTTCGAACTTTATATAAGAAAATTAGCGCGATTACGAAGGTAATTACATCGATTAGATAGCCATAGGTGGCGCCGTAGTTGGAAATGACGATTCCAGCGACCGCAGGAGCCACAATTACCCCAAATTGCCCGCGTAAACTCATTAAAGCGCTAGCGCTGGGCAGATCATCATGGCTGACGATTCTGGGCAAGATTGCATCCATGCTGGGGCGTTGCAACCCATTAAGTGCGGCGAAAGTGCCGGCCACGATGTAGATGAGCACCAAATTCGGGTTCGGCAACAAGGAATTGCCCAGTAGAAGTAAAGTCATTATCAGCGCCGCAAACTCGGTTGCCCAAACCATTTTCTTTCGGTCAACTGCATCGGCTAAGACACCACCGTAGAGTCCGAAAACGATTAACGGCACAAGTTCAACAACGCCCATTAGCCCGACTGCTAAAAAGGAATGGGTAATCTCTTTAATCTGAAATGGGAGCGTTACATAAGTAATCATCGAGCCAAAATGGGTTACTAAACCGGCACTCCATAGGTTTCGGAAATCGCGATATTTTCGCAGTGGCGAAGTATCTATGGCGAATTTTTTAATGAAAGGTTTCTTTCTCTCCCGGGAAGGTTCCTGATTCTACGTCCCCTATCCATTCTGTAACGGCTGCGCTCATATCTTGACGAAGATTTCGATATGCCCGGGAAAATTTTGGTGGGTTTATCGTGATTCCCATTAAGTCAGTCCAGACCAGTACTTGCGCATCACAATCTTTGCCGGCACCAATTCCAATAGTAGGAATGGATAATTCCGCGGTTATTTGCGCAGCTAATTCTGCTGGGATCAACTCAAGGACTATCGCAAAACAACCCGCAGCTTGAATTGCTTTTGCATCTGCAAGAATTTTTGCACCATCACCATTTCGACCTTGCACTTTAAAACCACCGAGCGCGTTTACTGATTGCGGGGTCATACCAAGATGGCCCATTACTGGTATTCCAGCGGCCACCAAAGTTTTTATCTGCTCCGTAACTCGGGCGCCACCCTCGAGTTTTACGGCGTGAGTTTTTGCTTCCTTGAGGAACCTAATTGAAGTAGATAACGCTAATTCGGGGCTCGCCTCATAGGAACCAAACGGCAGGTCAGCAACAACTAATGCTTTTTCTGAGCCACGAACTACAGCGCGGGCCAGTGGAATTAATTCATCGACAGTTACCGGAATCGTGTTCTCCTCACCAAGGAAATTATTTCCGGCGCTATCACCAACTAAGAGGAGTGGTATGCCAGCGCCATCAAAAATCGAAGCGGTCATAGATTCGTAAGCAGTGAGCATCGCCCACTTCTTCCCGCCCTTTTTCCAGGCGGCTAAATCGGCAATCGTGTAACGGCTCATCAAAAATTCCCTTCATCCTCGAGGCCGAAATGGTCCCCGGGTTTATGGAACGTGCGGATTAATTGTATCGAGATACTCTTGAACGGTGAATACCGCGATCGGACCGATTCGAATTGGGTTAGCCCAAGTCAACCCGACCGTTGGCGACCTATCGGGAAATCGCGAGTTAATTCTTAAATTCGCTCGTCATGCAAAATCGGGCGGTGCTCATATTCTGCTCTTCCCGGAGATGGTTCTAACTGGATATCCAGTTGAAGATTTAGCGATGCGTCCCTCATTCCGAGATGGTTCGCGCCGTGCAATTAATGAGTTGGCGCTCGCGCTAGCTGAGTCCGAATTTGAAGATTTAGTTTCAGTCGTTGGGTATTTAGATGAAAGTGAGAGCGGATCTCCGCAGAACGCAATAGCCATCATTTATCGCGGTGAGATTAAAGCGAGATATATAAAGCACCATCTCCCAAATTATGGCGTCTTTGATGAGTTCCGAAACTTCACTCCAGGAAATACTTCGTTAATCGTCAGAATTCATGGCATCGATGTTGGTTTTGCAATCTGCGAAGATATCTGGCAAGACGGTGGCCCAGTTGCGGAATTAGCTAATCGAGGCGCTGGTTTATTGTTGGTGCCAAATGGCAGTCCTTTTGAAAAGGCTAAAGATGATAAAAGATTGGAACTAGCTAGTCGCCGAGCCCGCGAAGTTGGTGCGCCACTTGTTTATGTAAATATGGTTGGCGGCCAAGATGATTTAGTTTTCGACGGTGATTCCATAGTTGTAGATGCTGGCGGAAAATTGATCGCGCGGTCACCACAATTTGTGGAGGGTTTAGCGCTGGTAGATCTCGAGGCGCGGTTGCGCTCGGCTGATCCGGATTTAGTAATCACTGATATTCCAATTGCAAAGTATGAAAAATTAAAAATTGGCAAAATTGATGCACTCGATACTTATGGCGAAATTTGGGAAGCCTTAGTTTTAGGGCTAAAAGATTATGTAACTAAAAATGGCTTTAAGAGCGTTGCCCTTGGACTTTCGGGTGGCATTGATTCCGCGCTAGTTGCAGTGATTGCAGTTGATGCCCTTGGTCCGCAGGCTGTCCACGCGATCGCCTTACCGAGTCGTTATTCCTCAACTCACTCGCTAGAGGATGCGCTGGCGTTAGCGTTAAACACCGGATTGAACTATCGAGTGATTTCGATCGAGCCTATGGTTACTGCCTATTTGAACTCGATAAATCTTGATGGGTTAGCGGAAGAGAATTTGCAAGCGCGAGTTCGCGGTACCACCTTGATGGGGCTATCGAATCAAGAGGGTCATTTAATTTTGGCAACCGGAAATAAATCTGAGTTAGCGGTTGGGTACTCCACTCTTTATGGCGACGCAGTTGGCGGCTTTGCTCCGATTAAAGATATCTTTAAAGTAGATGTTTGGAACCTCGCTAAATGGCGAAATGATCAAGCGATTAAACGCGGTGAAACCCCACCGATTCCAACTAACTCAATTTCGAAAGAACCGAGCGCCGAACTTCGTCCGGGACAGAAAGATTCTGATTCGCTCCCGGAATACCCAATCCTCGACCAAATTCTCGCAATCTATATTGAGAAAGCTGGCAGCGTGGATGCAATCGTTGCGGCTGGATTCGATCGGGCCTTAGCGGAGAAAGTAATCTTGATGGTCGATCGCGCAGAATTTAAACGACGCCAATATCCACCTGGGCCAAAAGTTACTTCGTTAGCATTTGGAAAAGACCGCAGATTGCCGATGACTTCGCATTGGCGGGAATCTCGTTAACTTGCGAATCGTTCGCAAGTTGCTGATATAAAAACCTTCGCTAAAATTATGCCATGTTGAAAATCGTTACGTGGTTCTTTACTCGCCGCATTGTGATCGATCTTCATCGCGCTAATTCTTGCGCTTGCTAATTTCTTAGATTTGCCAACCTGGTGGTTGCGCACCGTTATCTCAAAGCTCTCCGCATACTTAAATTAAAATCCCAAAATCCTAAAATTCTAGAATTGGAAAATCATGAAGGTTTACAACGACATTACAGAAATATATGGAAACACCCCACTAGTAAGACTTAATCGCATGATGGATGGGGCCGCAGCTACCGTTTATGCGAAGTTGGAATTTTATAATCCAACCAGCACTGTGAAAGATCGGCTTGCAATTGCGATGGTTGATGCTGCCGAAAAGAGCGGTGCGTTAAAGCCAGGCGGCACAATTGTTGAGGCGACATCCGGCAATACCGGAATAGCGCTAGCAATGGTCGGTGCAGCGCGTGGCTACAAAACCATTTTGACGATGCCAGATTCGATGTCGAAAGAGCGACGTACCTTATTAAAGGCTTTTGGCGCGGAGTTGGTTTTAACGCCAGCAAAAGATGGAATGCGCGGTGCGGTCGCCAAATCGGAAGAACTTGGCGCAAACGGTGCAGTATTAGTAAGACAATTTGAGAACGAAGCTGGTCCGGAGATTCACCGAAAAACAACGGGCACTGAAATTTGGCGCGACCTTGATGGCAAGGTAGATGCGGTCGTTGCGGGAATTGGAACTGGCGGCACGATAACTGGGGTTGGCCAATATCTGCGTGAGAAAAATCCAGATATCAAAATATTCGCAGTCGAACCATTTGCTTCGCCAATTTTAAATGGCGGTGCACCTGGTGGGCATCCGATTCAAGGAATTGGGCCGAACTTCATTCCGCAAGTATTAGATACCAAAATTTATAACGAAGTCTTAGATGCCACGGCTGACGATGCTGTGAAATATGCGCGCCGCGCTGCAACCGAAGAAGGAATTTTAGCTGGCATATCTTCGGGGGCTGCGCTTTGGGCAACATCTGAAATAGCAAAACGTCCAGAATTTGCCGGTAAAACTATTGTGGTAATAATTCCATCATTTGGCGAGCGTTACCTTTCTACAATTCTTTATCAAGATTTAATGGATGCGCAATGAGATTTCTAAAGAATGTTATTGAAGATATTGATGTTGCGTTAACTCGCGACCCGGCAGCGCGTAATCGAGTAGAGGTGGCGCTTGCATATCCAGGCGTGCATGCACTTTGGGCGCATCGTGTTTCACATTTTCTCTGGAACCACCGACTCAAATTAATCGCACGCGTTCTATCTAATTGGTCAAGAAGTGCAACCGGAATTGAGATTCATCCTGGTGCAAAAATTGGGCGACGATTTTTTATTGATCACGGCATGGGCGTTGTAATCGGGGAGAGTGCCATCATCGGTGATGATGTAATGCTTTATCACGATGTAACGATCGGAGCCCGTGGTTATGATTTGGGTAAGCGCCACCCAACCTTGAAAAACGATGTAATTGTTGGAGCTGGCGCAAGAATCCTTGGCAATATAACGATCGGCGAACATGCGGTAATTAGCGCTAATTCGGTGATCTTGAAGGATGTAGCCGCTCGTAGCGAGCGGGATGCTTCCGAACTTTTTATGATTTAACATGGTTGTAACGCGGCTTTGGCATTATGGCTGCCATGTCCCCAGCAGATAGCCAACTCCAAAAGCAAGAAGAGTTTGTAATTAGAACTCTGGAAGAGCGCAACATTAGATTTGTCCGGCTTTGGTTTACCGATGTACTCGGTTTCTTGAAATCTGTTGCGATTGCGCCACCAGAGCTAGAGAATGCTTTTGCAGAAGGTATTGGATTTGATGGTTCCGCAATTGAAGGTTTTGCGCGAATTACTGAAGCGGATATGTTGGCAAAACCAGATTCTGCAACTTTCTCAATTCTGCCATGGCGAACTGAAGCACCTGGAGCGGCTCGAATGTTCTGCGATATCGCGATGCCAGATGGCACACCATCGCCGGCAGATCCTCGTAACGTACTTCGCCGAACCTTAAATAAAGCAGCAGAAATGGGTTACACCTGTTACACCCATCCGGAAATTGAATTCTTCTTATTTAAATCTGCTCCCGTAAAAGGTGAAGCCCCAATTCCAGTAGATCAGGGTGGATATTTTGATCACACACCTGCTGTAGTTGGTCATGATTTCCGACGTCAGGCAATTACATTATTAGAGGAGATGGGCATTTCCGTTGAATTTAGCCATCATGAAGGCGGCCCTGGTCAACAGGAAATTGATTTGCGCGATGCCGATGCGCTAACAACTGCAGATAACATAATGACTTTCCGTCATGTCATTAAAGAAGTTGCGCTAGATCAAGATTTCTATGCATCATTTATTCCAAAACCATTTACCGACCATCCGGGAAGTGGAATGCATACTCACGTTTCGCTTTTTAAAGGTGAAGAGAATGCCTTTTACGATGCAAAAGCTGAATTCAATTTATCTAACGTTGGCCGATCGTTTATCGCTGGGATTTTGACCCATGCTGCTGAAATCACCGCCGTTACAAATCAATGGGTTAATTCTTATAAGCGATTACATGGTGGCGGCGAAGCGCCGGCTCTAGTTAATTGGGGTCCAAGTGATCGTGGTGCGCTAGTTAGATTGCCGATGTACAAACCTGGGAAAGAGAACTCAACTCGAATTGAATTTAGATCACCAGATTCAGCATGTAATCCATACCTTGCGTTTGCGGTAATGATTGCCGCTGGCTTAAAAGGAATTGAGGGGAAGTACGAACTAAAAAGTTCTAGTGATTTAGTTTCACTCCCAACCAATTTAAATGAAGCAATTAAGGCAATGGAAAAGAGCGAATTAGTTCGAGAAACTTTAGGGGAGCACGTTTTTGAGTATTTTCTCCGCAATAAGCGGGCCGAATGGGCCGAGTATCGCCGCCAAGTAAGTGCCTATGAACTCGACCGATATTTGCCAGTCCTCTAGTTGCAACGATAACCTTTAGCCATGTTGCGCAGCGAGTTATTAATCGGATCCGTGCTTCTTCGCGGACTCCTCCTTCGCTGCCGCGACGGGGCCAAATAACCGGTCCCTCGTCGCGGGGTTTGGCTACGCCGGTAATAAACCCAACCCGCGAATGGAGCAAGAAATGAATTTTCCGCCACAAAGCCCAAGTTCAATGCCAGTAAATCGTTATTCAAGTTTTATCCCGGTAGATCTAAAAGATCGTACTTGGCCAACAAAACAGATGAAGTACGCACCGCAATGGTGTTCGGTTGATCTGCGCGATGGCAATCAAGCGTTAATTGATCCGATGGATGCCAGCCGTAAATTGGCGATGTTCACGCTGTTAGTGAAGATGGGTTATAAAGAGATTGAAGTTGGTTTTCCATCGGCAAGTCAGACTGATTTTGATTTTGTACGAAAAATTATTGATGATGGTCTAATTCCCGATGATGTAACGATCCAAGTATTAACCCAAGCTCGCGATCAATTAATTCGCCGTACCTATGAATCGATCAAAGGCGCTAAACAAGCGGTAGTTCATCTTTATAACTCAACTTCAACTTTGCAGCGCCGAGTAGTTTTTGGCCAAGATAAAGAAGGCATTAAGAAGATTGCAACTGATGGCGCAAAACTATGCCTTGAATTACGAAATACAGTTCCAGGAACTTTAGTTTCCTTTGAATACTCACCAGAATCTTTTACCGGTACCGAGTTAGATTTTGCGCTCGAAGTTTGCAATGCGGTAAACGATATTTGGCAGCCAACCCCTACTTGGAAATCAATTATAAATTTACCTGCGACCGTCGAAATGGCTACCCCAAATGTTTACGCAGATTCGATCGAATGGATGCATCGAAACCTTAAATATCGTGACAGCGTAGTTTTAAGTTTGCATCCGCATAATGATCGCGGCACTGGTGTTGCAGC
>Ga0214919_10010169_pt1 | contig 11983 bp, 9 predicted proteins | sample LL1503_MetaG_FD_177994 | JGI IMG/M metagenome (GOLD analysis project Ga0214919, IMG submission 177994) | Freshwater microbial communities from Lake Lanier, Atlanta, Georgia, United States - LL-1503 | ecosystem: Environmental > Aquatic > Freshwater > Lake | place: USA: Georgia | collected 2015-03-15
ACTATCTCTAAATACCCTAATAGCCACCAACATTCCTACCAAGTAAGGAATGATTTTTATAATGGTTTCAAATCCTTGTTTGGCGCCATCAATAAACGCATCAAACACATTTATTTTTTTAATAAATCCTACAATAATAAAGGATGCAATGATGATGAATAAAATCAAATTGCCTAGTACATTACTAAAAGTTTCTTTGGTTAATAAAACCGGTGTGGCAAAACTTTTTTGCGAAGGCAATGAATAAATAAATGAGGCAAATAAAAATATAGCAGTAATAATTCCTGCTAACCAAAAAACCAATACTTTGTCGAATTTTAATTTTTGGTACATGGCCGTAATTAAAATACTAGCAATTGTAGCAATAGTTGTAGCCAACATTAATGGAACAAATACACTAGTAGGGTTTGTACTTCCGCCACTTGCTCGGTAAGCAATAATTGATAAAGGTATTAGTGTTAAACCACTTGTATGAAGCACCAAAAACATGATTTGCGCATTACTCGCCGACTCTTTATTTGGGTTTAATGTTTGCAAACTTTCCATGGCTTTTAATCCAAAAGGCGTTGCTGCATTGTCTAGTCCTAACAAATTGGCGCTAAAATTCATGACCATCTGCCCCATTGCCGGATGCTTTTCGGGTACTTCGGGAAACAACCTTTTCATGAAAGGATTCAATATTCTAGCCAAAAAATTAATGGCACCGGCTTTTTCTCCAATATTCATTAATCCCATAAAAAACGTCATCACACCTATTAATGGCAGCCCAATATCCATTACAGATGATTTAGACGCATCAAAAATGCCTTCTACCAGTTTTTTAAAGATCTCATAGTCTTGGAATACAATTAGCTTGAATAAAGCAATGACTAATCCTATCACAAAAAACAAAATCCAAACATAATTCAAGGCCATAATTGCAATTTATTGTGTGAAAATACCGATTTCAAGTTTTGATTCCTAAACTTGCAGGGCAAATCTATCGTCAACCGGCATTTCAAGCTATATTTGCGGCTCAAATTTTTTCGATATGGCATTACAAGCAGGAATTGTGGGATTACCCAATGTAGGAAAATCAACGCTTTTTAATGCAGTTAGCATTAGTGCAAAAGCGCAAGCTAGCAATTATCGTTTCTGTACCATAGAACCCAATGTGGGCTTGGTAGACGTACCAGACGAGCGTATGGCTAAATTAGCCGAATTGGTACTTCCAAATAGAACGGTACCTACCCAATTAGAAATTGTGGATATTGCCGGATTGGTTCGTGGCGCAAGCAAAGGCGAAGGTTTGGGTAATAAATTCTTGGCCAATATTCGCGAAGTAGACGCCATTATTCATGTAGTGCGTTGTTTTGAAGACGAAAATGTGTTGCGCGAAGAAGGGGCTATTAATCCAGTAAGCGATAAAGAAATTATTGATACAGAACTGCAGTTAAAAGATTTAGATAGTGTTGAACGCAAATGGAGCCGTGTAGAAAAACTTGCAAGGGTTGGCAGCGATACAAAAGCAAAAGCAGAATTTGAAGTGCTCAATCGTTGTAAACTACATTTAGAAAAAGGTAAAAGCATTCATTCATTACAATTAAGTAAAGAAGATAAGGCAGTTGTTGCGGATCTTTTTTTATTGACCGATAAACCTGTTTTATATGTTGCCAATGTAGACGAAGCAAGTATGCATACAGGCAATAAATTTTCAGAAATACTCAAAGCGGCTGTTACTGCAGAAGGTGCAGAAATGATTGTAATGTGTAACAATATTGAAGCGCAAATTGCCGAAATGGAAGCCGAAGACGACAAGCTAATGTTCATGGAAGAATATAAAATGACCGAGCCCGCTTTAAATCGATTAATTAGAACTGCTTATAAATTATTAAACTTAGATACCTATTTTACAGCAGGTGTACAAGAGGTTCGCGCATGGACAATTCACAAAGGATGGAAAGCACCTCAAGCAGCAAGTGTTATTCATACCGATTTTGAAAAAGGTTTTATTAAGGCTGAAGTAATTGCCTACGAAGACTTTGTAAAATATGGCAGTGAAGCGGCTTGTAGAGAAAATGGTCGCTTACGTATTGAAGGAAAAGAATACATTGTAAAAGATGGCGATGTAATGCATTTTAGATTTAATGTATAAAAACTATCAGATGAATAAACTGGCCTTGATATTGATAGGGATGTTTTTATTTGCATCCTGTAATAATTCCAATCAAACCGAAAGCACTACTATTACAAGTGCTATTGCTGCGCCCATTAATTTAAGTTATACTGTTTTAAATATTTATCCGCACGATACAAGTTCGTTTACCGAAGGTTTAATTTGGTTAGATGGACATTTATTAGAAAGTACCGGACAAAAAGGACAAAGCAAATTATTACAAATCAAATTAGCGAACGGTAAATCAGAAAAAAGCATTTCACTAGCCCCAGAATATTTTGGAGAAGGCATAAGTGTTATCAATAATAAAATTTATCAATTAACCTGGCAAGAACACAAAGTATTTGTGTACGATATGAATTTTAAAAAACTCCCACAAGAGTTTGAATGGCCTTACGAAGGTTGGGGAATGACGACCGATGGAAAATATTTAATTATAGATACAGGTGGTAGCAATATTTATTTTGTAAACCCTGAAACCTTTAAAATTGAACGCACATTGGGTGTTGTGAACAACAACGGATATGTATCAATGATTAATGAGTTGGAATATGTAGATGGCTATTTATATGGTAATATTTTTGAAACCAATTCTATCATTAAAATTAATGCGCAAACTGGTTTAGTAGAAGCTATTGCAGACCTAACCGATATCTTAAAAAAGAACCACCAACCAGATACTTCAGACAGTAATGTGCTTAATGGAATTGCTTATAATCCAGCAACAAAAACATTTTATGTGACTGGAAAAAATTGGCCTTCTTTGTTTGAAATAAAATTTAACTAGCCTTATTTTTTACTCAAAATATAAATAACAGAACTTGCTTTTTTGTTGTTGAATAGTGCTTTCAAATTAGACACCAATCCTACCCAAACTGCAGCCAATAAATTATTCTTACCGTTTTTATATTGCTCACTTAACATAGCTACATAAAAACTATCAAACCACATTGGTTGCATACAATTAAGGGTAAATCCTTTTTGATTAGCCAACTGTTCTATACTTGCTGGAGAGAAATGATACAAATGCCTAGGCACATCATAAGCAGCCCAATAAGCCCCATAATAACTAGCGTCATAACTAGTATAATTAGGTACGGCAATAATTAATTTGCCGGTAGGTTTTAAAATATGATGGAACTGGTCTAAATATCCGTGTAAGTCGTGCACATGTTCTAATACATGCCATAAACTAATGGCATCAAAGCTTTCGCCTTGCATATCATACATGGTTTCTGAAGATTTTAAATCAATATTATTAATTTGAATTGCGTTTTTTCGGGCAGTATCGTCAGGTTCTAAACCAGTAACAGACCAACCTGCATTTTCCATGGTTTTAGAAAATGCGCCTGTTCCAGCGCCAACATCTAATAAAGCACCAGTATTTAAACCAGTTAGTTTTTGAACCAGTTTTCTTTTTGTATTTAGTGTATGAGAACGTACCAAATGATAGCAACGATGTATGAGCCCTTTTTGCGTATCGGAATGAGATACATAATTAGTCGATTGATAATAAGGACCAATATTAGCAGCTGTAGGAATTGACTGCGTAAATCTAAGGTTGCAATTATTACAATGCCAAATATCAAAACTTTCTGTGCTTACTGTATAATCAATTGCTTTAATTTGGTTTTGAATAGCAGTACTTCCACAAGCCGGACAGTTATTATAATAAATTGAATGTTCGTTCATTGTAAAAAAAAGGTATTAAACATAATAAAATAACAATGCGCCTATGCCCAACAAGAGTAATGCAATTGCATAAACCCACCAATTATCTGTGGTTTTATCTTCAGTCTTTTGACCTAATAAATCCAATAAAACCTCTCCTTCTAAAACAGTAGATGCTTCCTTATTAGAAGTCTGATTGTCAATCACTGCTAAAGAAATAGATTTATCTATAGAAATATGTTTAAATAAATAGTCTAGCGGACGTTCTGGTATAAATAAAAACAAGCCATCGTTGTCTTTTTTAAGCGTTCCAATACCATTTAAAACTGCGCCAGATATTGTTTGAACTTCCAGTAATATCTGTTGGCTAAATTCATGTAAACTTTTAATTATGTCGGCTAAATTTAAACCCGTTTCATTTTCCAAAAAATTATAGAAATGTCTATCAGCTAAAACTTCATCATGCTTAAATCGAATGATTTGTGTAGGAGGATACATTAAATGATTGGTGTTATCTATTTCTGCACTCAACTGCTCCATTGTAAAAACACCCAACTTAGGAATTGCTAAGCTTTTGTGTAAAACAAGGTATTTAAACAAATATTGGTACATGAAGTAAACGATTTACTTGAACGAATATACAACTCCTCCCAAAACATTGAATCCTAAAACATTATATTGATTCCAACGTTGATAAGTATTATTCAATAAATTATTCATTTGAAACCAAATACTTAGTTTAGGAAGCAGTTTAATATCGGCACCTAAATTAATATCAGCCGTAGGTGACAATTTACTAGATTGTAAAGATTTGCTTAAAAAAGCCGATCCATCTCTTAAAATTGCCTCCCCTTTAACATCTACTGATTTGAGCATTTTCCATTTAAAAGTACCCGAAATTTCCATAGGAATTAAGCCATAAGCTTTTTCGTAATTGGTGAGGCTACTATATTCAAATAAATTTAATGCCCCAATCACAGAAAATTTCTCTTGTTCACGATATCCTGCTTCGGCATGTAATTTTATTGCTTGTATCTTTTTGTCGTACACAACATTAAAAGACTTTCCATCTGTAGCATTATTAATAAATAAAGGCTGATCAAACAATTGCAACAAAGACAATCTGGCTTTAAAGCTTAAATGATTGCCAGCTGATCCTTTAAATCCAAGGTATTGTTCTGTAATTTTGGTATTTAAAATATTGGAATTAGGCATTTCTATAAAAGGATTAATCCCTGCTAATTTGCGTAAACTATTCACTTGATAAGAGCCTAGCCAACCTAATTCAACACTAATATTAGATGCTTTAAATTTTGCTTCAGCCGATATATTAGGTAACATAGAGAATTGTTGTTTATTCCAAGTTGGAGAAACACCAAGATTTATTGTAAGGTTCGATTTTCTAACACCAATAGTAGGATTGATAAAAAAAACATTATTATTAAACTGAAGCGCTCTTGTATTGATAGTATTATTATAGGTAGTAATATCTGCATTCAAACCCATTGATAAATTATAATCTTTATCAAAATTTTTAGAAAATGGAGTAGTTACAATTAAGTTTGTTTCGTTTGCCTTAGCATTTGCCGAAAAATAAATGACTTTAATTTCTGGATGATAATTTAAACCAGCAATAGTTGGAACAGTATTTTCAACACCAAACTCAACCCCAAATGTGTTAAATGCTTGTAATAAAATGTCTTTAGAAAAATTAAGTGTACTAGGTTGAAACCCATATAAATATTGGGTGCTATTATTATAACTTGCTTTGCCAGTATACGACAAATGATCAGCTGTATTAATAATTGCGGATACCCCTATAGCTGTTTTACCAAATTCTTGAAAATCAATATTTCCTTTAGATGATACATGTTGCGCATTAACAGAAATAATTTTATTAATCCCATCACCAAATGATACACCAAGTTGTGCAAAGGGCGTAGTAAAATTTCCAAAACCCAATTTAATATACTGACTATTCTGCCAAGCATAAGCAGAGTCGGCTGCTAAAGCCATAGGTTTTATTGGAACTGGTTGATACGAAAAAAATAAATTCTGCGAAGGAACACGGTAACTAAGTATGAGTTTTGTAGTATCAATAAATGGTGTAGTTGCCGAAAAATTAATTTTGGCTGCATTCCTTAAAGAGGGTTTAAAAGAAGAAGTAATTAAAACTTCTTTAGGATTACTCGTATCTGTTAAAGCAGCACGTGAGATAGTAGCGGCAGTAACAATAGCAGTAGTATTATTTGGCACTACATCAGTTGCAACTATTTTTTTAGTAGGTTGTTTACTAGTCGTTTTTTTACTTTTTTTAGAAGCAGATTTAGATTTTTTCTTGGTTGATGTTTTTTGTGTTGCAGCTTTTTTCTTATGCTTGGTTTGCGCCAAAATAATATTTGTGCAACTAATTAAACACAACAACAGTAACATTTTTTTTATAATCAGATACATATAATTTATTTTACTGTTGTTCAATTTTATTTGTTTTATTTTTTTCTACTAGCACAAGATCTAATTTAGTTTGTGCTTCTTTCTTCACTTCTGCTATTACAGCATTGTCTACAATACTTTTAAACGTAGCTTCTGCATTAAACAAATCTTTTTGTTCAAAATAAATATCTCCTAATAGCAAATAACTTTTAGCAACCCATAAATCGTATGAACCCCATTTTTTAATTACCTCAAAAGCTATTTTCTCTGCATCAGTTAATTTATGTTGTTGCAATAAAATTTCAGCAATTCTATACTGCGATTCTGCCGCATATTCAGAACGACCTGCAGCAATCACTTGTTTGTAAGCAGTCATTGCTTGGTCGAAATTATTAGTCAACTGGTTATTTTTGGCAACTACCAAACTGGCCATCATTCTATCGTCGTTGGCAATGCCATTTTCTAGCAATAGCTCTGCAGCGTTGGATGCTGCATTCTGCCATTGTTGGGTTTTAAACTGACAACGCAATAAGCCACGCATGGCTTCTAATGTATTTTCTTGTTGGGTAGCCAATGTTTTTAATTGGGAAAAATACAAAGCAGCGTTGGCATAGTCTTTTTGATCGAAATAATAAATTCTAGCGGCTTGTAAACAACTTCTTTCAGCATATTTATTGGGTGCTTTTGCTGCAACGTTTAAATAATATGTTAGCGCTTCGTTATTTGCTTTATTGGTTAATTCAATCTCTGCACAAAAATAATTGGCTTCTATAAAATACTTTCCTGTTGCAAACGCTTTTACATAATCTGCAAAGCCTTGTTTAGCGGCAGCAAAATCTTTTGCTTCATAACGCAACATAGCCGATTTATAACTTAATGAATCGGCCTCTGCGGTAGATATGTCTCGTCCATTGTCGTGCATAAAAGCCACATAATCTCCTGGCTGTTGACGCGTAATGAAAAGTGTTCTAATATATTCAATAGCATCAGTGCTTTCTTGTGCATTGGGGTAAGCAGCCACTAGTTGTTTAAAATACGTTAATGAAGCTTCGTTTTTTTCTAAATTAAAATAAGCTACCCCTAATTTTAAATAGGCTTGTGGATGCATTGCTTCAGCCTCTTTATCGCCTAATAATTTATGCAATGGTGGAATAGCCAATTCATAATTTTCATTAGCCAAATAAGTATTGGCAATTTCTAAGTTTACATCCATGCGTAAACCAGACTTGGGAAAATTTTGTTGAAACTGTTGCAGCAATTGAATTTTATCATTTGATTTATTCATTGCACCTAGAATAATGGCTTTTTGATACCAAGCATAATCGGCCATGGAACTATTCCAATTAATAATTTGGTCGTATTTAGCTAATGCCCGTTTAAAATCTTTACGCATGTATTCGCAATCGGCTAAACGGATATATGCATCTTGTTCTGTTGTAGAAGACTTATTGGTAACATTAAAAGCAACTTGTTCAAATTGGTCTTTAGCGGCATTATAATTTTCTTTCTTTAAATAACAGTAGCCTAAGTTATAATGCGCATTTACCAATGAAGCTTGCCCATTGTTTTTAGGACTTTTTAAGAAGTTTAAAAAGTAAACAATAGCCTCATCAATTTTATTGGCACGATACGCAATTTCTCCACGCCAAAAACAAGTAATAGATAATTGTTGCGCATTATCTGGCAAAGACATTACAATAGATAATAAAGAATCTGCTTGTTGTAAGTCTTGGTCATTAATCATTTCAACGGCTCTGCCAAGTAAAATGGCAGGATAGATTTTTTGCAAAGCATCACTCCTATCTGTTATACGCTGAAACAATACCAATGCCTCTTTAAAATTACTTGAATTGACCAAGGTGCTAACCAGTAATTCTTTGGCTTCGGGAATGGAACTTGAACGGGGATAGGTGCTAATAAAGGTTTGTAAGGACTTTAAAGCAATATCTAAAAAGTTTAATTCATAAGAAAGTTTGGCATACATATAAGTAGCCACTTCTTTTTGAACTGCATTACTATTATTAGATGCACAAAATAAAAATGCATTGCGTGCATTGGATTTGTCATTTGTTTTTAAATACGCATTAGCCAATAAATACATACTATTTTGTGCCAAGGAATCATTTCCACTACTCAACTGCTTAAAACCATCTATAGACATGGTCCAGTTAGATGCTTCGTAATAGCAGTAAGACAATTCATACAAATCTTCTCTCCTAACTTTTGGCGTAGCTGTTACATATTTTTTTAAATAAACAAGTGCTTGGCTATACTTTTTTTGTTCAAATAATATATGACCTATCAATTGCCTTAATTGTAAATCATAAAATTGAGAACCTATTTCAAGTGCTTTTAATCCGGTTTCTAAAGACAAACTTGGCTTACCAGAAAAATAATAGATCTCCGCCATATAAAAAGGAACCACCGATTGGTAATTGGCATCTTTTTGTGCAATAGTAAACCCGGCTAATGCTTCTTTGTAATTTTTTTCATAGAAACAAATGAAACCATAATAATAATTGGCATCAATATAATTAGGGTCTGTAGTTAATTGACGCACTACATTAAACAATGATTTTGCTTTATTGAAATCTTGAAGAATAAAATAAGCATACCCTTCATGAAATTTTAAAAGGGCAATTTCGCTATTACTTAAATTAGCAATATTCGATGCTTGATATGCAGATAATGCTTTGTTAAAAGCTTGTTGTAAAAAATAGTATTCCCCTAAATAATAATTCATTCTTTGCACCAAAGCAATATGGGTATCCTTTTCAATAAAATCTTTGGCTAAAGCAATGGCATTACTATCATTTAATTTTAACAAACAACTAATATAATAAAACGCAGTTTCCGCTTCTAAATGATTGGGATAATTTGAGTTTTCATTTTTGGCATGCTGTAGCTGTTTAAATACCGGATAAGCCAAACTTATATTTCCTTGTTGAAACCAGTCTTTGGCATTTTTAAAATTGGCATCTGCATCATTATAAATAGCAGTCGATTGGGCAAAGACTGTATTTGAACTTGCCAAAACAGTCAAACTGAAAAATAAAAATAGAACTTGTTTCATAGTAAAATTGCTCCATTAAAGATAAGATTACTCTTTCGGGAACAAACATCGTTCCAATATTTGTGGAAAAACAGATAGAGAGCGTAAGTTTGTCAACAAATTAGCATTTTATGTACGAGCATTCTACTACACTTCGCGTTCGATATGCAGAAACAGACCAAATGGACATTGTTTATTATGGTAATTATGCCCAATATTTTGAAGTTGGCCGAGCCGAAGCCATTAGAAACCTAGGAATATCTTATAAAGACATGGAATTAATGGGCGTTAAAATGCCAGTTGTAGAAATGCATGCCCAATTTTTAAGGCCCGCGCATTACGATGATTTAATTACCATTAAAACACAATTGCGCGAATTACCGCAAAAACACCAAATAGAATTTCACCACGAGGTATATAATCAAAGAAAAAAACTACTCACTGTAGGGCGAGTAGTTTTATTTTTTATTCATATTGAAACGAAAAAAAGAGTACCAATGCCGCCTGAATTTATTTCAAAACTAGCATCATTTTTTACGCCTTAAACCCTTTCGTGATCTTCTTTCCAATTAGTGATTGCCGCTTTAATAGCAGTGCCACCTAAGTTTTCTGCTACCGCTTTTGCTGCTAATGCAGGAAACTCGTTGTCAGAAGCAAAACGCAACGCTACTATTTGACCACTACGTAATCCTGCTGGAAGTGTTTTACCAGTTAACACATAATGTCTAAAATTTTCTTGCGCACGAATAGCACGGTCATTGGCTTTTAAGGCAAATGAACGGGTAAAATACATAACCACCGCAACCAAAATACACATTGCCATAATTAAGGTAGCTGAATACAAATTTTCGGGTGCACTATGGCATACATTAATAACTGATCCAATTAAAATAGCTAGTAGAAGAAAAAAACCAAGTCCATGGTAACCCTTCACTAAGCGGGAGTGATTTTTAAAATTTTGTTCTTTCATTGTATGTTTTAGTTTTATTAGTTAAAGATATCTATTTTAAAATATCCAATACGGTAAACATTTTATTAACGATTGCCAAAGCCGAACCACTGTAATTATTTACTATTATAGACACCACATATTTAGTACCATCCTTTGATTGGTGGTAACCAGCAAAACTTTTAGCTCCTCCTATTGTACCACTTTTTAACTTCATTAAATTATACACAGGAAGTGCATCATAAAAATAATCAAACCAAGTTTGTTTTTGTGCATACAATAATACTTTGGTTAAAGCATTTGCGGTAATTCTATTTTGAGGCGAAAGGCCACTCCCATCTTGCATATTTAGTGCCGACGATTCAATACCTCGCTCATTCCAAAAAGCTTTTATGATTGCTACCCCATCTTCTGTATCTCCTATTCCTTTTTTTTCATACGCAATTGATTTGCAAATTGATTCGCCATATAAATTAATGCTTTTTTTCAGGAACCAATAATTGATACTATCTAAACTTACTGAATAAGAATTGCCAATTAATGCAATAGGTTTTGAATCAGTTACATTTAACTTGTTTAGTTCTTTGAAGCCATTGTTAATACTAATTCCATTTGTTGCGAATGAGCTTTCAAGTACTTGCTGCAATTGGTTTGTAGGATGAGGTAATGCACCAGCAATGGTAAATTTTTCTACCCCCGCAGGTACCGTTCCTTCTACAAATCCATCGTTGGTATAAGGGGCTAAATAAATATAGGCATTGTCGCCACTGCCTGCTTTTGCTGTTTGTAAATTGTTGACGAAATGGTTATTTAATAACTGCGGTTCTGTTCCAATAATTTTTACAGAATCACCCACTTGGTTTCCAGGAGCCATTAATAAATTGTATTGATTTTCGTGCCAGTTTAAAGCCCAGGTTCCTGCCCCATAATAATTACCAATATCATTCCAAATCCATCCACCAGGAAGGGGTTGATACGTAAATTGTCTATTGTCAAAATAAACAGATCCGGTAACTTTTTGAATCCCTTTATCCTTTAATAACTGTATCCAATTTTGCAATACGATATTTTCATTGGTAGATAAATAACGCCAACTTCCTAAACTCGGGTCTCCGTATCCTGTTAAAAACAAATCTCCATTTAGAACGCCTGCATTTATATTTCCATTATAACCCCAACTTGTTTTAAATTTAAAATTCGCACCAAGCATTTCAAAAGCACTTACGCTGGTAATAATTTTTTGGCAACTTGCCGGAGCCAATCCTATTTGCGCATTCTTTTCAAATACCATTTCATTTGTAGCCGCATTCACAATGCTAATGCCAACTATCGCGTGTTTCATTTGCGAATCAGCTTCAAATTTTTGTACTGCTTTTTCTAATTGCAAGGCAATATTTTGCGCAAACAAACTCAAATGTAAAAAGCAACAACAAAATAAAATAGATAACTGTTTCATAAAAGGGTTCGTTTTAAATGCTGCCGAATGCGTTTCTTTTGAAATACCTGATTAACTTGCACTAAAATTAAGGGGCATTATAGTATGGAAAAAGTTTTTGCGTCAATCATTACCATTGGAGACGAGTTATTGATAGGTCAAGTTATAGATACCAACAGTGCTTGGATTGCACAAGAGCTCAATAAAATTGGTATTTCTGTAAAACATCGCACTGCTGTTGGTGATGTAAAAGAAGATATTATAGAAGCACTAGACCATGATTCAAAA
>Ga0214919_10010170_pt1 | contig 11983 bp, 9 predicted proteins | sample LL1503_MetaG_FD_177994 | JGI IMG/M metagenome (GOLD analysis project Ga0214919, IMG submission 177994) | Freshwater microbial communities from Lake Lanier, Atlanta, Georgia, United States - LL-1503 | ecosystem: Environmental > Aquatic > Freshwater > Lake | place: USA: Georgia | collected 2015-03-15
GGTTGTTGCCGACATGCTTCAGAAGGTCGATCAGACTGACGGCATTCGGCGACGTGGACTTGTTCTCAGCGCACTCGTCAAGCTGAAACAGATTTGCAATCATCCTGCTCATTATCTTGGCGAAGGAATCGCTGCTCGGCCAAACGGAGTATCAAGCAAGAAAAAGGGAGCGGCGATTGAGCCCGTGGAAATCACGGAAGATTCCGAAAGCGAAACGAGCGGAGATCCATCGCTGATCCTTCCACCATCGTCATTGCTCCCAGCACGAAGCGGTAAAACGCAGCGACTGATGGAGATGCTTGAGGAACTTCTCGCCGCCGGCGATTGCGCACTGATCTTCACGCAGTACCGACAGATGGGCCACCTCCTTGTCGCAATGATCCGACAAGTCTTGGATGTCGAACCACTCTTCCTGCATGGCGGAACGCCACAAGCCAAGCGAGATGCATTGGTTGAACGCTTTCAAAAAGGTGACGGAACAACCCCTATTTTCGTGCTCAGCCTGAAGGCTGGAGGCGTCGGACTCAACCTTACCGCTGCGAATCATGTCTTTCACTTCGATCGCTGGTGGAACCCCGCCGTTGAAAATCAGGCGACTGATCGAGCGTTTCGAATCGGTCAAACGCGAACCGTCAATGTCCACAAGTATGTTTGCACGGGAAGTATCGAGGAACGCATCGATCAAATGATCGAACAGAAAACAGAATTGGCGACAAACATCATCGGCGCTGGCGATGCGTGGCTGACTGAATTGTCGACGGGGCAACTTCGGGACATGCTCACGCTTCGCCGATCTGGATTGGAGGGTGGCGAATGACGCAGTGGCAAGAGCAGAACAAACCGCGCCAGCCGGAAAATCCACGTCGAGTCATCGGTGGATTCAAGTTCAAGCGCAAGCAAGGGATCGAAAATTTCCCCTGGACAGCAGATCCTCTCTTTCGTGCCGTCTTGACCACTGCGAGCAGCGAGGCTGTCGAAGAGGGACACTCGTATGCATTGACTGGGCAAACGGTCACTCTCTTGGCATCGCCAGGAAAAATCGTTTCGTCAGTACAAGGTCGATCGTCGAGGCCATATCAATTAGAAATCGCTTTCGTGACATGGACTCCAGAAGAGTGGGATCAAATCATTGCAGCACTCTGCTCCGAAGCGGTTTTCGCAGCGAGATTCCTGATTGGAGAACTTCCACCCGCGGTTGCTGCGCTCATCGAAACTCTTGGCATTCGCACGCCACTCGTCCCAATCAAGCCTGGATCAAAGGCAACTTCTGATCCGATTCTCAAATGCACTTGCGGTGGAGCTCAACCTTGTAAGCATGTGGTCTCCATGATGCACATCTTGGCCGAACGCTTAGAAGACGAGCCTCTCCTGCTCTTCCAGTTGCGCGGAATGCCAGTGGCTCGAGTGCTTGAACGCATTCATGAAAAGCGAACTCTCTCGACGCGTGGCGAAAATCAGGCGCATCCGATTCCACCAGCTGCAACAGATCAAGCGTTGGTGACTCCGATTGAAAATTTGCTCCACGACTTTTGGAGACCTGGAAGACGGCTTCATGATTTAGAATCTCGACCACTCCCAGCTCACACGCCGCACGCGCTCCTTCGTCGGCTCGGAGCGAGCCCACTTGGCGGACGATTCCCACTTGTCGGATTGCTGGCCACTATTTATGACACTGCCAGAACCCGCGGGATAACGCTTCGCGATAGTGATTCAACAGAGAACGCCGAACGCGAATAGACCCCTTCCCTTTCGCCACCTGCAAATCCGACATTTCGCAACTACGCTTGCGAACACATGACTGCGAAACTGAACGAACAATCGAAAAATGGGAAAGCTCTGCGAATTGCTGCGAAAGCATTGGCCAGTGGTGCGCCGCGCGAAACACGTACACGAAAGATTCTTCCAGATTTCGATGCGATTGCATGGGCTGCTCACCGACTGCACCACGTGCTCTTTGCGGTCCGAGGCTCGCTCGGCGAATCTGCCGCGGAGATTCTCGACGATGCGGTGGATCTATTGCATCCTGAAATTGTTGCGGCATTCCAAGCCTCGGGACAGAGTGAGCGAACGGCGCGATCTCACGCAAACCGAAGCCTGCTCGCTCTCGTTCGCGCTTTGCCCAAGATTCAACGCATCTTGCTGACTGATCTCAATGGTGCATTCGAACGAGATCCTGCGGCAAAGAATCTGACGGAAATAATATTGTGCTATCCCGGCATTCGTGCGCTGTGCATTCATCGCATCGCACACGAATTGAGTGGGCTCAATGTTCCGCTGATTCCTCGCATGCTCGCAGAATCAGCACATGACTCGACTGGAATTGATATCCATCCAGGCGCAACAATTGGCCCTGGCTTTTTTATTGATCACGGAACAAGCGTTGTGATCGGCGAGACTGCGGTCATCGGACGAAATTGCACGGTGTATCAAGGCGTGACCCTCGGCGCTCGTCGCTTCGATCGTCTTGCCGATGGTTCGCTGAAACGGGGTTCGAAGCGCCATCCAACGCTAAAAGACAATGTCACGGTCTATGCCAACGCAACGATCTTGGGTGGAGCAACGATCATCGGCAAGGGATCAGTGATCGCAGCAGGCGTTCTCGTACAGGAAAGCGTTCCTGCTTTTTCCACGGTGAAACCTGCACGAATCGAGTTGACCGTCGCGCCATCGCGAAAGTGATTCGCCCATCGTTTGCGAATAAAAAAATTGCCGCTCCCAGCGTTTCGCGCGGAGCGGCAATTAAAAATCCAATTGAGGCGAGCCTTTAGTTCGCAGGTCCACCGGCAGGTTGGCCACCTTGACCACCACGTCCACCGCCGCCCTGACCGCCGCGTCCGCCACCGCCGCCTTGACCACCACCACCCTGACCGCCGCCACCACCTTGACCGCCACGCATTGCGCGGAACATCTCAGTGCGTTCATCTTCGTCGATCGTTCCGTCTTTATTCTTGTCCGCCTTCTTCGCTGCGTCTTGGAATTGCTCTGGAAGATCTGAGATCTTTCCAGTTCCGAATGCTCCAGCGTTGCGACCACCATCGCGGCCCTTTGGCATAAGTTCTTGCTGCGGTGGCGTAAGAAGTCCCTTCAATTGATCCATGTACCGCGTCCCCATAACGCCACGCTCATCCATCAATTTTCCAACGGGGTCCGCTGCGTTGTTCTGGCCGAATTGTCGGCCCATCATTGCCATCGGCGAAACAGTTCCAGACATCATGCCGATCATGCGTTCTGATTCTTCCAATTTCTGTTGTGGCTCCTCTTTACGAGTTGCCGCCACCAGTCGGTCATTCATACCTGCCAGTTCGCTGAAGTATGCCACCTGCAATGCAGAGACGGCTGTTCGAGCTTCTGCTGTGAGGTCTGTCAATTCGAGTGCCTTCGTGAACATTTCCGTTGTTCGTGTCTGACGAAAGATACGACGGAATGCAGCAGCCAATGCTGCCTGATTGAACTTCGCCCCATCTTCTGCCGGCATCGCACCGACAATCATGGTGCGAAATTGATCGTTGACTTCACGGACCGCTTTGCGCAGGGCGATCTGCCGTTCAGCAATCGCCTTCGCGGCAGTGATGTCGCCGTCGAGCACTGTTCGCATCAACTTTGGATCGCTCTGATCGATGTAATCATCGCGCGCAACAAGTGAGTTGTCGAGTTGAAGTTCGTAGTCATCAAGGGTCTTCGCAGATCCATCGATCGATGTCTGCGATACTCCTGCTTCGTCCATGACCACGAACAAGTTGGTCGCCTCACCCGAGAGAATTGCATTGTCCATGGACTTTTCTCGGCGAAGAAATCGCTGGAATTTCGCCCAATTTGCCGCTTGGTTGTCGCCAAGAGTCGCTTCAATGCCTCCGATAACGACCTTCTTCAGTGCGGCTTTTTCCGCAGACCAATGATTGACTTCTGCGACGATCTCCTCCATCACTGCCTTCGTCTCGCGATCGGCTCCAGTCGCCTTGCGTTCCGCGGCCATTTCATCGCCCATTTTCGTCATACGGTCGGAGAAGAATTTTTGGCGTGCTTCTTCAGTCAAAGGTCCGCCATTTTCCACTTCCATCTGCTCAATATCTTGCTGCATGGTGTCGCGCATCGTGCGCATCTTTTCGCGCATGTCGCCGCCCATGAAGCTTTGGAACATTCGCATTCCAGCCTCTTGAATCTTCTGCTGGGATGCCTCAGCCGCAGGATTGAATGCAAGGTCGTAATCATTCACTAAAGTTTCGACGATCACCATTTGACCTTCGTCGAAGTGGAGTTGTTCCTTAAAGAGCGGAACATCTCGGCGCAAGAAGTCCGCCTTGTATCGATTCATAAGTTGAGTGAACCCACCCATTCCACGACCACCACCACCGCCGCCGCCAAATCCCATTCCTCCGCGTCCACCTTGGCCACCTTGGCCACCTTGGCCACCTTGGCCACCTTGGCCACCTTGGCCACCTTGGCGTGCACCTTGCGCAGGTTGGGGATCTTGAGCCTTTGGCGCTGTCGCCTTCGTAGCTGCTGGCTTCGTAGTCGGCTGTCCCTGTGGCGCACCTTGGAAAGCAAATGCAGCGGCGCCGAACAACGAGACGGTCAACATGAATGTTGCGGGTAACACAAAGATGCGATGTGGGGATTGGATCATTTCAGTAGTTCTTTCGGTAATTGATTCGGCTATCGATTCGGTTCTGACGCTTCTGGAAGAAAATAATGATGAGCGGACAGAATAGTCCGACGAGCCAAACCAGCGCTCTACTTTCTCATCCGATTTGCCGCATTCAAACCAATAGGGGACAGTTTTCGCCAATAATTGATGTCATTTCATCGCCGAGAGCCGAAAAATCTGCCCTGGCCCATCAGCACCGGAACTCGTTCCACAAACAAAGAGCGTTCCGTCAGACATCTCGCCAAAGCTGGTCGGGCAAAAACCATGCTTTCCGCCGACAACTGTTGGCCCAGCGGTGACCTTTCCGCCGGCGGTTCGAAGCCCCCACATTGTTCCAACGCCATAGTCGGCATACAAATAAACCCCAACCAAATCTGGGTTTTCAGTTCCTCGATAGACATATCCGCCAGTGACCGAAACTCCATCCTTGTGCGAATATTCGGTGATAGGTTCGATGAACTTGGGATCAGCGTTACTCCGGTCAGCCACGCCTTCGGTCGGGTGAAACCCCTCACGGCAACGCCAACCGAAATTGCCTCCCTTGGTCACGATGTCAACTTCTTCCCATGCGTTCTGTCCAACATCACCTGCATAGAGTTCGCCAGTTTTTCGATCGAAGGACATTCGCCAGACATTTCGAAGGCCGTACGCAAATATCTCTGGAGCCGAGCTCGCTTTTCCCGCGAAAGGATTGTCGGATGGGATGCCATACATTTTCCCTTCGGGCGGATGATCGACATCGAGGCGGAGCACTGCGGCGAGAAGTGAATTCGTGTTCTGACCATTGCCCCATGGATCGTTGCCAGCGCCACCATCGCCAGTCGATACATACAGAAAACCGTCTGGTCCAAAGAGAACTGTTCCTCCGTTGTGATTCCATGCTGGATCCGGGATTTCTAAAAGAATCAACTGTGATGAGGGATCGATTGTTCCATCATCGTTTCCCGTGAATCGTGCAAGCACTTCACGGTCCGACTGTTTTTCATTCTTCTGCGCCGTGTACCACACATAAACAAAGTGATTCTCTGCAAACTTTGGATGAAAGGCGAGCGACAAGAGTCCTTGCTCGTTGAACTTGTCAAAGACGGGCTCTCGGATGTCCAGAACAATACGTCCTTCGTTGTCTGGATCTGCCGTATCAATCTCGATCACGCGCCCAGCTTGCTCGACAACATAAAGTCGATCAGCTCGATCTGGTCGTGCAACAATTTGCACGGGCCGAATCAATTTCAGTTTCGGCCAAACTCGGCGCATCTGAACTTTGGGTATCGCAAGCTCAGCCGCTCCAGCAGATGGCGGCGTGGCGACCGCTTGAGAAACGGGCATCGTTGGCAAGGGAGCCACGGGAGTCAACGAACTGACAGAAGTCAGTGATGCGAATGCGTTCACACAAGCACAGGACAAGACGATGCAGGCTGCGAAATTCATTGACCGAAGGATAGGCGCTTGCGTGCTGTCACTCCCTCGATCGAGTAGGCGTATCCTGCAACCATGACAACCCCTATCTTTTCAATGCTCGCGCTTGCCGCTGCGATGGGACAAGCTGCGCCAGTTCCAGTTCCTGCACCAACCATTGCGGCTCCACCCACCGTCGTTGTAGAAAAAGGGTTTGTATCGATCTTTGATGGCAAGACTCTCAGTGGATGGACTGGCGATACCAAGGGCTATGCCGTTGAAAACAGTGCAATCACCTGCCTTCCAAATGGAACAAACTTGCTGACAGCAAAGAACTATGCAGACTTTCATCTGAAGTTTGATTTTCAACTCACACCAGGAGCGAACAACGGCATCGGGGTTCGAACACCAGAAGAAGGCGATCCGGCCTACGTTGGGATGGAGATTCAAGTGCTCGACAACTCGGATCCCAAGTACGCCAATCTGAAGCCATGGCAATTTCACGGTTCGATCTACGGCGTCGTCCCAGCCCAACGCGAGCACCTCAAGCCTGTCGGAGAATGGAATTCAGAGGAAATCATCGCGAATGGATCGCACATTGAAGTGATACTGAATGGTCACAAGATCGTGGATGCAGACATTGAAAAACCTGCGACCGAAGGGACGATCGACGGAAAAGATCATCCAGGCCTTCGCCGACAGAGTGGGCGCATTGGATTTCTGGGGCACGGCGACAAAGTTTCATTCGCCAACATTCGAATTCAGGAGTTGGATTGACCGACAACACCGCATCCCGTTTGGGGCAAGGGGCGAATATTCTCGTCGTCTCTGCCGCATTCGTGATTGTCTGTGCAGGATTGCGCACTGCTGCGATCATCCTTGTGCCCGCACTCGCCGCACTGTTCATTTCAACCGTTGCGCTCCCCCCAATCATGGGGCTTCAGCGAAAAGGTGCTCCATTATGGCTTGCTGCGACGACCGTCTTGGGCGTCGTTCTTTGCGGACTGTTGATCGCAGGCGTCATCGCCGCCGACGCTGTTACAACATTTTCGCAGCACCTTCCGTTCTACACCGCTGCATTACAGGATCGATTCTTCACGACGAATGAATGGTTCAAACAACACGGGCTAAACATCACCGATGCACCAATCGCGAGCATCTTGAATGCCGACACACTGGTGAACATGCTTGGATCAATGCTGGGAGCCATCGCCGGAATCTTGCGAGATAGCGTCTTCGTCTTTCTTACAACCTGCTTCATCTTGGCCGAAGCGGCGAGCATGCCTGCAAAGATCCGTATTGCATTTTCCATCGATGACTCATCAATCAAACCGTGGATTCGTGTCTTGGACGACATGACGACTTATCTCTTCGTGAAGACGCAAACAAGTTTGCTGACCGCCGTGCTCGTTGCGGTCTCGCTCTGGTGGATCGGAGTTCCATTTCCGCTCGCGCTCGGTTTACTTTCGTTCGTCCTGAACTTCGTGCCCGTATTTGGAGCGATTCTTGCTGGAGTCCCAGCGATTTTTCTCGCATGGGTCATCCTCGGACCAGGAAGCGCAGGAATCACCCTCGGCGTCTACACCGCGATCAACGTCATCATTGGAAATGTCATCGAACCAAAATTGATGGGGCAACGCTTGGGGCTTTCCATGATCGCCGTATTTCTCTCGCTGGTGTTCTGGGGATATCTCTTGGGATCAGTTGGAACATTGCTTGCGGTTCCGCTCACCATGCTGGCAAAAATTTTCTTCGACCACACGACCGATCTCCGTTGGCTATCAACCTTGCTCGGACCAACTTCTGCGGAGTCCATTCGTGAACGGTGAAATCGATCGGAAGCTACGAGCCGAACTCGAACGTATTGAAAGACCGCTGGCGCACGCTGGCTTTCTCATTGGCGAAGTACGGATTGTCGATGAGGGGTCATGGGGTCGATTGGATGTGCTCGTCGAAGGAACCCATATTTCTGGCAAGATTCAGATTCATTTGGGAAAGAAAGGCAACATCAGCATTGTGCCCCAAGGGACCGCAGCGACTGCGATTGCCGCAGCACTCAAGGGAACTAGGCATGACGTCACTGCCGCCAATCCTTCGCGCGCTGCTGGGATGCGGTTCGATGCGACGAGTTCGACGGAGCGAGCATCTGTCCCAAAATCCGCCGCACGAAAAATAAACGTCCGAGGGAATGATGGTGAATTGGTCGTCGATTGCTCGAAATTTGGAGGAGCGCTCATCGGACCAACCGAATGGCGCGGAGTTGTATTCAACCCTGCGGGACATTGGCAAGAGGTCTTTCACAGTCCGCTCTATGAACGCGGCCACAACAATCTTGGGGAATTCCTGGCAATCATCGACGCATGTCAACGTCTCGAACGCGGCGAGTTGAAATGCATAACACTCTGGAGCGATTCGAAGACCGCACTCAGTTGGTTTCGCACGGGCAAGATTCGCACAACGATCGACGTGAATGGACAGTGCGATGCGGCGTTTGCGGCGGCGGTGAACGATGCGCGAAAGTGGCTTGAATCGACGAATCGACCCAAATGGTTTGCAATGATGTCACGCTGGGATACATCCGCACGCGGCGAAAACCCTGCGGATTTCGGGCGTAAATAATCTCCGGCTGTTCGGAATCTAAATAGTACGAAACGCCCCCGCGGTGCTTATGCGCAACGCCAGTTCGGTCTCTGGAATCGTTAAAAATATTTCGCCAAGCGTTGGATCGAAATGTGTCCCGAGGCATCGTTCAATTTCTGCTCGAACTTCTGGGATCGATCGTGCAGGGCGATAGACTCGTGCGCTTGTCATTGCATCAAAGCAGTCCGCGATGCAGAGCAAACGACCGAGCTGCGAAATCTTGTCGCCTTGAATCTTGTTTGGATAGCCAGTTCCATCCCAGCGTTCGTGGTGCTCGAGGACTCCAGGCAAGAGGTCACGCATCTGAGGAATATCTTGAAGAATCGTATAGCCCACCGCTGGGTGCTCCCGAATGCGTGCGAATTCATGAGGCTCCAAGTGAGTCGGCTTGCGCAGGATTTCTTCAGGAACCCCGATCTTTCCGATGTCATGAACCAATCCACAAACTCGTGCCTGCTCAACCTGCTCTGGAGAAAGAGAAGCCGCGCGAGCCAACAGCACTGCGAATTCACTCACTCGATCCGAGTGACCTTTCGTGTAAGGATCCTTCGCATCGATCGTTCGGATCAGTGCGAGCATCATTCCGCTATACATCTGCTGCTGCTCTAAGTCGAACCTTTGTTGCATTCGACCGCGTGCGATATTGGAGAGAGAAAGTCCAGACAACCGTGCCAACGCTGCGGCAAATCCCGCGACTTCCAATTCATGCGCTTCCGAGCCGCCGCCCGTTCGGTTATCCAAATAGAGCCATCCGAAAAACATTGTTCCCGATTCAACTGGAACACAAATCGCCTGACGGATTGCGAGCGACTCCAAACTTGCGGCAAGCGTCCCTCCAGCCGCTCCACCGCGGTGAACATAGATTCCGTTACGCGCACGTTTGAGCAAACTTCGACTCACTTGCAGTTCACCTCGTGATCCAGAAATTGCGCCAGTTTGTGCGACAACTTCGATCACATGAGGGTCGCCACCTGGGCGCAAGAAAGCGACATTGGCAAAGCCTGTTGCCGAAGCGAGCGATGCAACTGCAGCATGGCCAACGGTGACTTCATCACTTGCTTTGGCGATATCTTCGCTCGCTGCGAGCAGCCGCACGAGTAAACCTTGAGCGAGATTCTCGGGCGACTGGATTTCAGCAAGAGCGACGAATTCCTCTTCGCTCTCTGGTTCTTCAACAATTGTCTGAGCGGCTCCCCCCATCGTCTTATCCGAGACTGGGCTTTCCACTTGAAATCCCCAAGGTCGGATCTCGAGCAGATCGCCGTGATAGAGCCGCACTTCGCGGTGCGGAGTCAATTTGACTCCATTCAAGAATGTGCCAGATGTCGAACCGCAATCACGAACTCGCCAATGCCCTTGATCACGACCGCTCCCTAGTGCCCAGTGAACCTCCGCGTGAATCCGCGAGACCTGCCGTTGAACAAGGTGAACTGTGCATTCAAGATCGCGGCCAATCGTGACGACTTTGGGTGGCATCAAAGGCACATCCAATTCGCCATCAACCGAACGACCAATCAAGTGCCAAGGCATCGGTGGATTATCGCATGGAGAGCACAATCATGCCGACACACATTTATGGAGCGACATTTCCTGCCGGCCCCTGTGGATTCCAAATCAATTTCGGCTTGTTCCAATCCCCCCCAGATTGGATGGGATCCCGACTCCCTTGAAAAGATCTCGTTGCAACATCATTGAGGACATGAGAAACGTGACCATCTGCAAACACGACATGCCCGCCTTCGAAGTAGCGATTTGGAAATGTGTGCCAGTCGGATTGGCAAAGATCAAGTGCGGCCCCAGAGTACGGATCCGCACCAGGGATTTCTTTGTTCGTGCTCCGCGCCTCCATCATCAAGACTGTTGCTGCAGAATCCGCAATGTGATGCATCGAGATCACCTCGGATCGTGCATGAAGTGGCGTAGCGACTGAATCATTCAGGCGACTATTCGGGACATAATTGAAGTAAAACGCCTTTCCAGAACCGAGTTGCCACGGCGCATCTGGCTCCGCATCGGCACCAGGATCGATAAAAACAGATCGGCTCCCTGGCAGCGGAATCCCATCGAGTCCCGCAACGCCGTTGTCCACCAACTTGCTGTAGGGTCGTTCGCCGACGAGTACCGAAACGGCGTTCGCCCAAAATGTTGTCTGAAGCAGGTTCTCGACCATGTCGCTGCTGGCGGGCTTCCCCTCCCACGGCAATCGATCTTTGTTAATGGTTGTGTAGTTGATCGTTGCCGCCCCCCACTGTTTCAAATTTGATTGGCTTGCGGCGGCATTGCTCGACCGACGAGCCATACCGATGGCTGGCATTAAGAGCCCCACTAGGAGAACGATGACGCCAAGGACGATGAGTAGTTCGACCAAAGTAAAACCAGATCGAACGCGGCGCTTCATTCCCAAATCTTATCGCAACATGAACAAATGTCCATTGTTTTATGCTGAAAAATCAAGCCAAACCCAACTCACGTTCCCGATTGATTCGATCTCGCTTGGCTTCCATAACCCGAAACAAGGTGTTTCAGGATTGACCTCACACGGACAACATCGTGCTGATCGATAGCGGCTTCGAGTGCTTCAAGGCTCGATTCGAGTTCTTCCCAAGGCATGAATCGCTCAGATGCTCGCATGATCGCAACGTGTTCGGTCGGTCCACAATTGTCACCGATCACCAACTCTTCGTACAGCTTTTCGCCAGGGCGAAGGCCCGTAATCTGGATTTCGATATCGCCGTCTGGTTGGTCTGCGTCCTTTTCGCTGTATCCAGCAAGTCGAATCATCGTTCGGGCAAGATCGATGATTCGAATTGGCTCTCCCATATCCAGCACGAAGACATCTCCACCATTTCCCATCGCTCCCGCCTGAATCACCAGCGACGACGCCTCGGGAATCGTCATGAAGTATCGCGTGATATCGGGATGCGTCAACGTCACAGGCCCACCGCGCCGAATTTGATCGGTGAAATGCGGCACAACGGATCCGCTCGACCCCAACACGTTTCCAAATCGAACCATTGTAAAACGCGTTGGTCGCTTGGAAACTGCGCGCTCGTTCGTAGAAGCTTTCAATCTGCTGTCCGAATCGGAGAGCGCCTGCAAGCATTTTTCGGCTAGGCGCTTGCTCGCACCCATCACACTCGTCGGCCGAACCGCCTTATCTGTGGAGACCAGCACGAATGATGAGACACCATGCCGCCGCGCCGCTTGAGCTGCACGCAACGTTCCAAGTACGTTCACGCTGACGCCTTCAATTTCATTGGCTTCGACAATTGGCACATGCTTGTATGCCGCCGCATGAAAGAC
>Ga0214919_10010171_pt1 | contig 11980 bp, 9 predicted proteins | sample LL1503_MetaG_FD_177994 | JGI IMG/M metagenome (GOLD analysis project Ga0214919, IMG submission 177994) | Freshwater microbial communities from Lake Lanier, Atlanta, Georgia, United States - LL-1503 | ecosystem: Environmental > Aquatic > Freshwater > Lake | place: USA: Georgia | collected 2015-03-15
TTCAGGGGGTGATTTCCTCACACAGTGGTTTATACTATAATTGATTATATATAGCTTACCTTTTGAGACCACTGCTTTAATTAATTAATTAAAACCAAGAAATTATGATAAAAAATCTAACATATTACCTACTAGCCTCTTTGGTATTTCTTGCTGCCTGCAATACAAATAATTCCAAAATAAGTGAAGATGATGGTCTATCTGCATTCAGTGCCGACAGTTTAAGACTGCATGTAGCAGAGTTGTCTGACGACTCGCTTCAAGGTCGCAAACCATTTACACAGGGGGAGACCAAAACAATTGCCTATTTACAAAAAAAATTCAAAGAAAATGGACTAGAACCTGGAAATGGAGACAGTTATCTCCAAGAGGTACCAATGGTCAATATTAAAACCACGGCTGCACCGGAAATGAAAGTTAATACCTCGAAAGGTAGCTTTATGTTAAAGGGCCTTGATGACTATGTAATCTGGACAGATAAAATAACAGATAAAGTAAGTCTGGAGAATACTGAAGTGGTATTTGCAGGATATGGGGTAAATGCGCCTGAACATAACTGGAACGATTATGCCGGTTTGGATGTAAAAGGGAAAGTAGTGATGGTGTTGGTTAACGACCCGGGATTCGCAGCAGGAGATTCCACATTATTTAAAGGCAAGACCATGACCTATTATGGACGCTGGACTTATAAATTTGAGGAAGCGGCAAGGCAGGGAGCCAAAGCATGTTTAATCGTTCATACTACCGAAGGTTCAAGTTATCCATTCAAAGTAGTACAGACTAGCTGGAATACTTCCAAACTAAGGCTTGACGATCGCGGAAAGAATAATCTCTATACCGATATCAATGGATGGATTTCGCTACCTGCAGCAAAGAAACTAATTGCAGCAGCAGGTCGGGATTCATCTAGCTTTTTTGCTCAGGCAGATAAGAAAGGGTTTAAAGCCTTTTCACTTGATCTAAAATTGAGTACCAGTCTGACGGTTAAGACCACCTTCAATAAATCCATGAACGTGATCGGAAAAATAACAGGAAGCAAACGCCCTGATGAAGTTATTATATACACCTCGCACTGGGATCATTTGGGTATAGGATCTCCGGATGAAACCGCAGACTCAATCTATAATGGCGCATTTGACAACGCAAGCGGGACTGCAAGTCTTCTTGAGCTGACTAGAGCATTTAAAAGCCTAAAAATACAACCAGAAAGAACGATTATTATATTGTCGGTAACTGCTGAGGAACAAGGCCTCTGGGGATCTGCATATTATGCCCAAAATCCAATTTATCCTGCGTCAAAAACTGTAGCAAATATTAATATCGATGGTGTAAACCCATATGAAAAAACAAAAGACATCATCATTGTTGGGCAGGATCAATCAGAGCTAGAAGAATACTTGAAGGAAGCAGCAAAAAAAGCAGGACGAGTAATTTCCTACGAAACGCATCCGGAAGCTGGACAATATTACCGATCCGACCATTTTAATTTTGCAAAAGCAGGTATTCCTGCACTTATGACCACTAATGGAGTAGATGTTATCGGAAAAGAACCTGGTTATGGTCAAAAAGTAGATGATGAATACACTGAGAAACATTATCACCGCCCTTCAGATGAATATGATCCGAAAAAATGGACATTCGACGGTGGTATTGAAGATATCAAACTACTTTTTCAGGTAGGTAAAAGACTGGCATTTGAAGAAAAAATGCCACAGTGGAAAGAAGGATCTGAATTCAAAGCAAAACGAGGGAAAAATAAATAATTCGTTATGACAAGCAACTTTATTTCTGGCATCTTAATGATTGGAGCATATGTCGTCGTTGACTTTCTTGTGTTTAAATATTTCATTCACAACAGAAAAGGGCTAATTCAATTTTTGATAGGAAAGTATAAAGCAAAAAAGTAAGGTCTTAACAGCTGTAGAAATATCAGCATTGAAGGTTCGTGTTTTCACAAAACGTAAATCAACCGATTTCAATCGAATTCAGGGGGTGATTTCCTGACGCAGAGGTTTATTGTTTAATACATAAAATATTAAAATATATTACTTACCTTTTTAAAGTAAATCACACACTCTTTTGCAATTCTAACGCAAAAGCTCTATTTACAATTCCGGTAATCACTATCATTTCCATTAGTCTCTTATTTAATCATTGAAATGGGCTATACCCTATTTCTAAATCAACGCATATGAAAAAAATCGCTTTATTTGTCATTACAACAATATTATTGATGTCTTGTGATACAAAATCAAATGGTCATATTGTTCCATCTAATGCTACTGGATATACCATACGTAGTTCAGCTAATATTGATTTAGTGAAAAATGCAGCAAATGCATTAGTCAATAACGATACAACTACTTATAAAAATTGCTATATCAGTAATGTTATAATTCGTGACAATAATGACTCTGCAAATTTAACCCAAAATATAGCAGCGGTTCAACCAATGTTTAACAAAGGCATAATTTGGAAGCTGGATAAAATACCGATGATTTGGGAAACAGTGGTTATCAATCCAGATGAAGGTGGTGTAACAAGTTATGTGATTTCATTCCGAAAATATACTCTTGCAAAAGGCGGCAAAAGTATAAATGTTAGATTTCTTGTAGTTGATGATATAAGAGACGGCAAAATTATAGCAGAATGGTTGCGATATGATAAATCAAGTATCAATGAATTGATGAAATAGTTTTAAGTTTGGAAAAATACGACTGAGACCTCTAGCAATAGGGGTCTCTTTTTTTTGAACCTCACGCAAACCTCACGCAAACCTCACGCAGAAACAACAAAGGACCCACGATTTAACGTAAGTCCTTGATTTTCATGTAGCGAGACCGGGATTTGAACCCGGGACCTCAGGGTTATGAAGATTTTTTGAGAAAATGAAGGCGTTGATTTGTAATGCGTTATGTTTTAAGAAAACCGAAATCAACCGATTTAAACCGAATTCAGGGGGTGTTTTCCTCACGCAAGGGTTTTTAATTCTATAGTAAAATGACTCGTGAACTCGAGCTTCCCTTTTGAACAAAAGATGCAACTATAATGCGATGATTGAGGATGTGACTATCAGGAGATTAAAGAATTAGACTTTTATAAGATGGCTGCAAAGAAAGCTTCTAACTTCTTTTCATCTAATTGACCATTCGTTCTTACGCTACTACATAAATCAACACCATAGGGCTGAACATATTCAATAGCCTGTTTAACATTGTCTTTATTTATGCCTCCAGCTAAAAACATTGGAATGTTAATGTTTTCTCTAATTTTTTTACTTAAATCCCAATTGTGTGTTCGCCCTGTACCTCCCAGCTCTTTTATCATTAAATTAGGATTGCCACTGTCCAATAAAATAGCATCTACAAATTCAGATATTTCAACTGCTTCTCTTATAGAACTATCATCAATCACATGAATTACTTGAACTAATTTTACATTAGGTAGCTCTTCTCTTATTGTTTTATATTGTCTTTCACTCAATGCATCAACAATCTGAATAGTAGTTGTGTTTGCTTTTTTGTAATGTTCAATTATAGAATGCGCTTTTGTTTCACTTGTCAATAAAAAAGTTGCAATGGGTGGCGGTATATTTTTTGCAATTTTATGTATTAGCTCATCATCGATTACCCCAGGACCACTTGGCATCCTACCCACTAAACCAATAGCAGATGCACCATAATGTATAGCCATATTAGCTTCTTCAATACTACTAATACAACAAATCTTTACATTTACTTCTGGCATACCACTTTAGAATTTACGTTACAAAGATTAAATAAGAGATTGGAATAAAAAACAAAAAGATTCATCACATCTAACGCACTTATAGGCAAAGAAATGACAAAAACCTCACGCAAAACAGAAAAGGACCCACGATTTAACGTAAGTCCTTGATTTTCATGTAGCGAGACCGGGATTTGAACCCGGGACCTCAGGGTTATGAAGATTTTTCGAGAAAATGAAGGCGTTGATTTGTAGTGTGTTATGTTTTCACAAAACGGAAAACGACCGATTTCAGTCGAATTCAGGGGGTGTTTTCCTCACGCAGAGGCACCTATATAGTTATTTCATTATATGAAAAATTTGATACATAAATTTCTTCGTTTCAAGTTCCTAACGCAATAATTTCATTCTTTATTTTAAGCCAAACCAGTGATTATTAGGGAGCGTCTTTATAATTAGACTCCATGCATGTATTAGATTAGTTAAAACTGATTCTATTCGTATATTTGTTACGATTATGAAAAAAGGGGTACTTCATTTTATTTTTCTTTTAGCGATTCTTTTTACCAATAGCGCTTATGGACAATGGATAAAGCTGCCAAATCCTGCATTTGGATTTAATGAAGTTTCACATAGCTTATTTGCAATTACACAAAGCGATAATTTTTCTTCAAGTCAAAATCTAATTGAAGTAGCTGACGATGATTTAACCGAGTCGCAGAGAAAAATCATTTTAGTTCAAAAGTCAAATTTAAATTCAAGTACTAATTTCCTATATTTTATCAAATTAGTTCGTATAAATAAATATTTTTCTAAAATATATTTTTTTGAATTACGCGCATCCCTTTTCCTTTTCATTAGATCGCTTAGAATCTAATTTTAATGTGTTTTATGCTTGTGTTTGTTTAACCAAGCTTTTCTAAATTAATTTTCTTCATTTAAGTTTTAGTTAGTACTAAAAAATGTCCTTGAGGACAAGTGTTCCATTTCTGTTTTAAAATTTTATAGTTTATGAATAAAGTAATCTTGTTTATTGCCGTTAATGTATGTTTAATTTTTGCTTCATGTAATCCTAAAAAAATCGAGAAGGAGGCGGAGGGAAAGTATACAGTAACAAGTCCATGGTTAACTGATACTTCTTTTACAAAGGAGTATATTGCGGAAATTCAATCTGTGCAAAATGTAGAAATTCGTGCGAAAGTGAAAGGCTTTATAGAGTCTGTTTCAGTGGACGAAGGCCAGTTTGTAAAAGCCAATCAGGTATTGTTTACCATTAGACCAAGGGAATACGAGGTGGAACTATTAAAGGCAAAGGCAAAAGCAAAAACTGCTGAATTGGAAATGCAAAATGTAAAATTACTGGCTGAAAAAAATATTGTTTCACAAAATGAGCTTGCCTTGTCTGTTTCAAAATTAAATGAGGCAAAGTCCGAAGTTGCCATGGCGGAATTGTATGTATCCTATACTAAAGTAGCAGCGCCCTTTGATGGCATCATTGACAGAATTAAATTTAAAACAGGAAGTTTGGTGGACGAAGGCGCCTTATTGACCTCTATTTCAAATAATCAGCATGTGTATGCCTACTTTAATGTATCGGAGCTTGAATATTTGGATTACAAAAATCGTTCTAAAAATGATGGTAAAAATACAGTTAGCTTATTGTTAGCCAACAATCAACTGCATAAATATAAAGGGGTCATTGAAACTATCGAAAGTGAGTTTGATAAAAACACGGGGAGTATTGCATTTAGGGCAAAATTTCCAAATCCTGAATCGCTTTTAAAACATGGAGAAACGGGCAAAGTACAGTTAAAAATGGATTTAAAAAATGTGCTCATTATTCCTCAAAAAGCAACTTTTGAAGTGCAAGATAAAATGTATGTATTTATCGTAGATCAAAATAATGTGGTTAAGACAAGGGGCATCACCATTAAACAAAAGCTTTCTAATATTTATATCATTGAATCAGGGTTAACACCCAATGATAAAATTTTATTGGAAGGTATACAAAGTGTGAAGGATGATGATAAAATTCAAACAGTTTTCTTACCATCATCACAAGCCTTAATATTTTCAAATAAACAATAGGTATCAAATAAAACAATAAATTTTTATGTTTAGTCAATTCATTAAAAGGCCGGTACTGTCTATTGTAATTTCAATCATTATTACATTTTTAGGTGCATTGGCAATTGTTCAATTGCCTGTGACGCAATTTCCTGCTATTTCACCACCGAAGGTGAATATATCTGCCGAATATCCGGGTGCGAATGGGGAGTTGATGATTAAAGCGGTGGTTATTCCTTTAGAGCGTGCTATTAATGGGGTGCCAGGGATGAAATATATTGCCTCTGATGCAGGTAATGATGGCGTGTGTTCGATTAGTGTAATTTTTGAATTAGGTACCGATCCAAATATTGCTTCCGTTAACGTGCAAAATAGGGTCGCTGCAGTATTAAATAAATTACCCCCCGCAGTAGTTAAACAAGGTGTTAAAATAACCAGAGAAGAATCCAATATGTTGATGTATATCAATTTATACAGCAAGGACACTTCTATGGATGTGAACTTTTTGTACAACTTCGCAGATATTAATATATTATCAGATATTAAAAGAGTGGATGGTGTTGGATTTGCAGATATTTTAGGAAATAGGGAATATGCAATGCGTATTTGGTTAAAACCTGATCGTATGTTGGCGTATAAAATTTCTGCAGATGAAGTGTTAAAAGCGTTAGATGAGCAAAATTTAGAAGCAGCTCCAGGTAAAACCGGGGAGAGTTCTGGAAAAAAACCACAAGCATTTGAATATGTATTAAAGTATCCGGGTCGATTTAGTTCGAAGGAAGGCTATGAAAACATTGTGCTAAAATCAAGCGCAGATGGTCAAATTTTGAGAATTAAAGATGTTGCTGATGTTGAATTTGGAAGTACTTATTATGATTTATATTCTAGATTAAATGGAAAGCCAGCTGCCTCTATTATGATTAAGCAGTCCTATGGAAGTAATGCAAGTGCAGTAATTAGTAATATTAAATCCAAGATGGAGGAAATTAAAGCATCCTCATTTTCAAAAGGGATGGATTATGAAATTAGTTATGATGTATCTAAATTTTTAGATGCCTCCATTGAAAAAGTGTTACATACTTTAGTAGAAGCATTTTTACTGGTTAGTTTGGTGGTGTTTTTATTTTTAGGTGATTGGCGTTCCACCCTAATTCCTGCAATTGCTGTACCCGTTTCCTTAATTGGAACTTTCTTCTTTATGCAATTTTTTGGAATTACTTTAAATCTGATTACTTTATTCGCTTTGGTATTGGCCATTGGTATTGTGGTGGATAATGCGATTGTGGTGGTGGAAGCAGTGCATGCTAAAATGGAGGAAAATAATTTAGAAGCCCAAGCTGCCACTGAATTAGCAATGACTGAAATTAGTGGTGCAATTATTGCAATCACATTGGTGATGGCTGCCGTGTTTATTCCGGTTGCATTTATGTCTGGTCCGGTGGGTATATTTTATCGTCAGTTTTCGGTAACAATGGCAACCTCTATTATATTATCAGGTGTGATTGCACTAACATTAACACCTGCTTTATGTGCAAGCATGTTAAAAAATACACATGGTAAAAAGAAAAAAGATACTTGGTTAAATCGCTTATTGAATGGATTTAATAATTGGTTCAATAAATTGTTAGGTAGATATACAAAGTTGCTTAGTTATATTGTTAATCGACGTATTATTACTTTTATCACTTTAATTGCTTTTTGTTTTGGCACATGGAGTTTAAGTTCAAACATACCTTCAGGATTTATTCCAAATGAAGATCAAGGTATGTTTTATGCAATTATCCTTGCCCCAGCAGGTTCCACTTTGGAAAGATCTAATCAGGTTTTAGGAGAAATACAGAAAGTAGCGAATTCAATGGAAGATGTACAATCTGTATCCACCATTGCAGGTTTTGAAATTTTGACTGAAGGTACAGAAGCATGTTCTGGGACTTGTTTGATCAATTTAAAAAGTTGGGATAAACGCAAGCATTCAGTGGATGAGGTAATGAAAGAATTAGAAGAGAAAACAAAAAATATCAAAGGGGCTACTATTGAATTATTCCCACCACCAGCAGTACCTGGTTATGGTGCTGCCGGCGGATTTGAATTAAGGTTATTAGATAAAACAGGCAGTGGAGATTATAAAAAAATGGAAGCGGTAAGCAAGGAGTTTACAAAAGAATTAAATAAACGTCCTGAACTAACCTCTGTATTTACCTTTTATAATGCAAGTTTTCCGCAGTATGTATTGCATGTGGACAATGATAAGGCCCAACAAAAAGGGGTAACCATTGATAATGCAATGAGTAATTTATCTACTTTAATTGGTAGTGAGTATGCGAGTAGTTTCATCAAATACGATCGTCAATATAAAGTAATGGTGCAGGCATTGCCACAATATCGTGCCTTACCACAGGATATTTTAAAATTATATGTAAAAAATGATCGTGGTGAAATGGTGCCCTACTCAGCATTTATGACCGTTGATAAAGTATATGGATTGGAGGAAATCACCAGGCATAATATGTATAATTCCTCCGAGGTAAGCGGAGGGGCTGCGAAAGGATATAGTAGTGGAAGCGCAATTAATGCCATAAAGGAAGTTGCCGCTACAAAATTACCAAGAGGTTTTGGAATTGATTGGGCTGGTATCTCAAAAGATGAAGTAGCAAGAGGAAATCAAGCAATTTATATTTTCCTTATTTGTTTGATTTTCGTTTATTTATTACTCGCGGCCCAATATGAAAGTTTCATATTGCCCTTTCCAATTATTTTATCCCTTCCAACAGGTATTTTTGGTGCATTCTTTTTTCTTAAGGTAATAGGTTTGGAAAATAATATATATGCTCAAGTAGCCATGGTCATGCTTATCGGATTACTGGGGAAAAATGCGGTATTAATTGTTGAGTTTGCAGTGCAAAAACATAAATCAGGTCAATCTGTTATGCAGGCGGCAATTGCAGGTGCCTCGGTTCGGTTGCGTCCAATTTTAATGACATCATTTGCATTTATTGCAGGGCTAATACCATTAGTAGTAGCTACTGGTCCGGGAGCGATTGGGAATAGAACCATTGGTGCAGCTGCTGCAGGGGGTATGCTTTTTGGAACTGTATTTGGGGTATTAATTATTCCTGGCTTGTATTTCATTTTTGCAAGCATTTCTGAAAAACATCACCTTGTTGAAAAAGAAGAAGAAAATCCATTAACAGAAGAAATCCAATAATATGAAAATATTTAATTTAGTAAATAGGGTAATCGTTGCAATAATTTGTTTTTATATTATTGGTTGTAATATTCCTGCAAATATGCAGCAGGTAAAAACAAGGCCAATGCCAATTAAGTTTGATAATTTGACTGATTCAGGTAGTGCTGCTTCAATAAAATGGGCACAATATTTTACTGATAAAAATTTAGTTGCACTCATTGATACTGCTATTAAAAATAATCTGGAAGTATTAATTACGCTCCAAGAAATTGAAATAGCAAAAAACAGAGTGCAAGCAGCTAAAGGCAGATTAATACCATCCGTTTCCGCAGGCATTGGCTTGGGTATTGAAAAGGTGGGCTTGTTCACTTCGCAAGGAGCGGGAGACGCTTCGGCAGATATTATCCCTGGCAACAAAGTCCCTGAAATTTTAGGGGATCAAAAATTAAGTTTTCAAGCAAGATGGGAAGTAGATGTTTGGGGCAAATTGCACAATCTAAAAAAAGCTGCCTTTAACAGGTATTTAAGTAGTGTGGAGGTTAAAAATTATGTAATCACCAATTTGGTGGCAGAGGTGGCAAATACTTACTATGAATTACTTGCTTTAGATAATCAGTTACAAATTATTAAGGAAACAATTCAACTACAAAAAAATGCTTTAAAAATTGTCAAGGTTCAAAAGGAAGCATCGGTAGTCAGTGAATTAGCTGTCAAACAATTTGAAGCGGCTGTGTTTAATTCACAAGGGTTTGAATTTGAGATTGTTCAAAAAATAACAGAAGGGGAGAATAGAATGAACTTTTTGTTAGGAAGATTTCCGCAAACCATTGCAAGAGACAAATCAAATTTTATTGAACAAATCCCCATGCTAATTAAATTAGGGATACCTGCTGAATTATTGGCTATGCGTCCAGATATTAAACAAGCAGAATTTGAATTGGCAGCTGCAAAATGTGATGTAGCAGCTGCCAAAGCTGAATTTTATCCTTCCTTAGGTATTTCAAGTGGCATTGGCTTTCAAGCATTTAAACCCAGCTATTTATTTAATACACCACAATCATTGGCGTATTCCTTGTTAGGTGAATTTGCTGGCCCCCTGGTAAATCGAAACGCAATTAAAGCAGAATTTAAAAATGCGAATGCTTATCAGGTAGAGGCTATGTATAACTATCAAAAAGCAATTTTAAATGGTTTTGTTGAAGTTGCTACTGAATTGTCTAATATTAATAATTTAGATCAATTTTATAAATTAAAAACCAAACAAGTGGAGTCGCTCACTAAATCAATTGATATCTCAAATGATTTATTTAAATCGGCAAGGGCAACTTATTTGGAAGTGTTAATGACGCAAAGGGATGCACTTGAAGCGAAACTTGAATTGGTTGATGCAAAAAAAAGGCAGTTTAACGCGGTTACTAATATTTACAAAGCACTGGGTGGTGGTTGGAATTAATTTTATAAAATCTGATTACAATTTAATAAACCCTAAATTATTGCTTAAGTAGAATACTGTTTTCCTCACACAGAGTGATAAACGTATATTAATTTAATTATTAAAATAAATTACTTACCTCTTAAAGACAAATCACTCATTATGATTTTTTAAAAAAGTCGTTCTTCTATTCGGGTTAGGTCTAGGCTTTATGTTTAAAAAATGGAAGCACAACACCCACACCACCCGGTACAAAAAGTAATATTCTTGAATAACTCATACAATACTTTGTAATTATATTAACTTTGTCAAAAAATAAAAAATGAAAATTTCAAACAATAAAATCTTAATTACAGGCGGCGCTAGTGGTATTGGACTAGGTTTAACCGAACGTTTCATTCAAGAAAATAATACAGTTATTATTTGTGGAAGAAGAGAAGAAGTATTGGCAGCTGCAGCGGCAAAATTTCCTTCAGTAATTACCAAAGTTTGTGACTTGTCAGATGAGAATGAGAGAATGGATCTATTAAACTGGATTGAACAAAATCATCCAGATACCAATGTGCTTATAAATAATGCAGGCATTCAAAATTGGATGCGTGTGGAAGAGGAAGGCTTTTATGACAGAGCAAATGAGGAAATCACAACTAATGTTTTAGCGCCTATTCATTTAGCAAATTTATTTGCGGGCTTGCCATCTATTAAAACAATCATCAATGTTACCTCGGGACTTGCATTCATTCCTTTGGCACAAGCACCTGTGTATTGCGCTACTAAGGCATTTATGCGTTCGTTCACAATGTCATTAAGACGCCAATTAAAAGAGGCTAATATTGAAGTAATTGAAATGATCCCACCTGCGTTGAATACCGATTTAGGAGGCAAAGGTTTACATGACGCCTATCCTCCAGTGAGTGAATTTATAGCATCCATCTTTGAACAATTAAAAGAAGGTAAACTTGAATTAACCTTTGGCATGAGTGAAGGAAGGTTAAAAGCAAATAATGACACTATCGCTGCTGGTTTTAATATGATGAATCCATAATATTCTTACGTTACTTTTTGTCCGTCGTCAAAACATTGTAAAATTTTATTAAAGTACAAAAGAGACCTCTAGCATTAGGGGTCTCTTTTTTTTCGAAACCTCACTTAGAAACAACAAAGGACCCACGATTTAACGTAAGTCCTTGATTTTCCTGTAGCCTGTATTGAACTACATTCTAACCAAATGTGGAAGGATTTGAGGGAATTCTACAAATTGAACAAAGTCTTAACTAAAATTCTAAAGTATAATAAGGTCAAGTAATAGCTTTACAAATTATTTGTTTATATCAAGTAATAGCTTTACTTTTATATATTAATAGTCAAGTTAAAACTTAACTTTATGAGAAATAACAAACTTCAATTCCAACAGCTAAATGAAAAATTGGCCCAATTAACTGTTTTACAGCATGTTAATGTGCCACCTATTGGATGGATTAAAGCAATCCGAAATGGCATTGGCATGTCTATGGAACAATTAGGCAAAAAACTTTCCATTACCAAGCAAGGGGTTATGGATATTGAGA
>Ga0214919_10010172_pt1 | contig 11980 bp, 12 predicted proteins | sample LL1503_MetaG_FD_177994 | JGI IMG/M metagenome (GOLD analysis project Ga0214919, IMG submission 177994) | Freshwater microbial communities from Lake Lanier, Atlanta, Georgia, United States - LL-1503 | ecosystem: Environmental > Aquatic > Freshwater > Lake | place: USA: Georgia | collected...
GGTGTAATGGGGCATGCGTCCCCCTCCCCGTCCCGCTTCTCTAACAGGGGGCGACGAACGCCCCCTGCAACCCCGCCGCGCATCCACCGCGCAGCGGGGCTTGTTTAAGTGGTTTAATGGGGGCATGCGTCCCCCTCCCCGTCCCGCTTCTCTAAAGCGGGCGAATTGTAATGTTACCCCCGACCAGTTTCGATCTGGCGTCCTCCGGCTCATAAGGCGTTAACCATCTCTCTGTCAGACCTGACGGTCGAATTGCTCGAATGACGGCGTTATCGGCGCGCTTCCTCTGCGCTACAGGGGTATGTGTTTGTTGGTTGGGTGTTTGTTGGTTGGGTGTTTGTTGGTTGGTTGGGTGTTTGTTGGTTGGGTGTTTGTTGGTTGGGTGTTTGTTGGTTGGTTGTGTGGCCGTGCATGCTCGTGGGTCTTTTTTGCGAGAGCACCTACCGGGATTCGAACCCGCGGCTCTTGTTTTTGGTTTCGGAGATGCCGGCTTGAACTGCCTAAGCTATGCGCTCATTGCCTGCATCTCGCTGAAGTGAGAGGCTTTTTACTCTTATAGGAACCGGTCGGGCCGAGGGTTCCCCGCACCCATCCTTTACGAGGAGTGGGATTGGGAATTAGGAATTAGGGTGGGGTGGGGTCCGGGGAGGGGAGGGGAGGGGATGGGTGGGGTCCGAGTATATTCGCGTAAAAAAGATGGGCTGTGTAATCTTCGTCCTCATTTACGTCGTGCGCTCTGAAGGATTCATCTACATTCTCAGCTATAGCATAGTTCAAATCCGCCCGTTGCCGCATTCGAATACTTCGGAATTCGGGCAGCGTCTTGCACTTGTAATGGTTAAGTTGGATAACACTCAAATCGATATTCGAGGCGTTGAACGATCCGTGAATAATCGCGCCGTTTGTCGATTTGATATGACCCTGCGATAATCGAACATCGTGACATGTCCCGTAACATCGAAAATGATCCTTTTTAAATAGGGTTTTAATATGCTGATTTCCATTCTTTTCGCATTTTGTAAAGCGAATAGTTACCGGCTCATTCGTTTTTTCAGTTCGTCCAGAAGATCCAAAAAAACGCCAGTTCATACCGATTCCCTGACAATCGCCGACTATATATTCATTTATAAAATCACAAATATTGCTATGTTTTTTTAAAACGATAAATTCATCAATATCTATATGCGCTACATGAGTTATCTGAGAAGTAAATAAGTATTTTGCACAGAAATCATCCAGCGCTATATATTGAACGCCTTTGCTATAGTTATTAAAAGGCAAATGTATTACTGTAATATTAGCACTATATTTGTTTAAAAATGCTTCATATGTGGGAGTATCTTCATTGTCGTATATATAAATATGTTTGAAACCTAACTTCAGATGGTATATTACGAACTCTTCAATATAATCTTGCTCTTTTTTTGCTATACAAACAATTACTGGATACATAAATGAGAGAATGATTAATGATCACTAAAAATATTTATATTATAATTAAAAGATATTTATTATTATAACTAAGATAAAAAATGTAGCACTACACCGTGCCACTTATTTAATTGTATTTTGATTTTATTTAGAATAGAATATTTTCATTATTTTCATTTTTCAATTTTAGATGCCAATGTCTGTTCGACAACTAACATCCGATCAAGATGGCGCTCTGGCCACGTGAGAAACTGCATGATTCCCAGGTTGACAGCATCGGACAGTGCCTTGATTGAAATGAACCTGCGATGAAGCGTGTCGTGCGACAAGATGTTGTGAAGCATTGCGTGTGAATGACGCGCAATTGTCGCGTGTTGGGTTGGCACGGGCTTCACGCCGGTTCTCAAATTTGGACACTGATTGCATCTCCGAATTTCATTTTCGAGATCAACTCGAGACTGTCTGGCGAAGTTGTATGCATCCAATGCGATGAATTTCGCCTCACAATGTTGTCCGGTTCCGATTCCAGACAGCGTTGCAAACGCAAGTGCCTCTTCGGCCGATTTTTCACTGCAAAGTGTCGCGAGTTCATCCAAACTTCTCGCAGGTTCAACTATAAGCTGAATACGCATCATTTGAAACGTGCTGACAAGCAACTCCGCCTGCCACTTTGAACCTGAACCATTCGGTGCACTGTTGTCGCGCATGTCGCGCATTAACACAACGACGTGTTTCTTGAATTCCGGATGAGTTCCGGGAAGATAAACCGTCGTTGTCTGCTGCAGTCTCTTTTTCCATGTGATTCGAGCTGCCTGTGTCGCCTCCATTTGAAACTGTCGTCGCCATCGAGCCGCCTCAACTTTTCTTACCTTGTCAGCTTCGATTTCGCCCATGTCCATTAACCTGGATGGTCTTGGCGTATCACATACCTCGTGATCCGGCTCCGGCTCTTCAAATCTTGGCAATCCACCGGAAACAGATAACCCGGTAACACAATCAGTTGCCATTTCGCTATGTCAATCGTATATGTAATACAGAAACGCTACATGTATTATATATTTATTACTTTTTCAATCAATTTTATTTTTATCACGGATTGCCTCGTGACCTACTACTATCAAAACTATTACGAGCCGATTTTATCGTTCGAGATGATTCCCTGGATGATGCAGATGATCTCAATTGACGTTTTGAATCTTTATTGGACGATACTGGACTGCTGTGTATCATGAGATGTTTAAGCTTATTATAAATCGGTGATAATTCTACTTTTGGGCTTTCTTCTTTAACTGATGATATTGACGTCGGTTTATCAGATAATTTCATGGTTTTCAGAAACTTATCCCAATCAACTCGTTTATTATATTCTGGTGCTGGTTTAAATTCGTTGCGTATTGACGCGTTCCGATCTATATATGTGTTTCCCCTCATATATCCTTCTACCAAATTTTTTGCTTTCGCTGCAATTGGACCACTATTATCATTTGCAGACTTTTTGGCAAGTGCACCAAATGTAAATTTACTCAAATATTTCGGAAAAAGATTAACTGTTCCATAACGTCCCCCGCGCCGCGTAGTTTTTTTGACGCTGTTGTAACGATGTTGTTTACGTCGATTGCATTTATAATTTCTACTTTTCATGATAGTATTTATATTATAAACATATAAAATAATTATAATAATTATTTATTCACTAAAGTAAGTGAACCCTTACGTAATTGTAATAAAAAATATAATTAATAAACACACAAATATTTTATTTATATATTTTCTATTCTTCGTAACCATTTCAAAATTTCAAAAATTAATGAATATCTGCGTCGATGTTGTCACCAACACCATTTATACGCGCAACTTGAATGTTATTTGGTAGAGTAGACTTTTGTGGCATTGGTCTCGCCATCCGTATGTATGCAAGGACATGATTTGTGCTCAACATAAATATTTAAATGAACGTTGAATTATTATACTCCACCGATTATATTTTATATGTTTTATATTATTATATTCATTTCAATTTTTTATGCACAACATAATTTATAACGTGATACCGCTTCTTCAGATGACAATAAATGCACATCGTCGATAGTAACAAAATTGAGGTCCGTATATGTTTCCATAACATCGCGCCATTCGGTTTTGATGTCTATTCCGTATACGATCCACGCGAAAATGCGCAGGCACATCACAACATCCACGCGCGAGTTATGCATGAATGCAGAATATCTCTCTGATGACGATGGGTCGTCATTTGCGTCGACCTCGCCGAATAGCTTGTCGAACACATCCTTCAGTTTTCCAAACCGAAGAAATGTGCCACCATACATGCTCTGTGACCGAAAATTGCACAGGTCCTTGCTGTTTTCCATTGTGCAATATAATGGCAATGGCTTTTCGCCATTCCATAACCCGTCTAATGAATTTATCTGCCGAATATATGCACCATCTAAATCGTTTCTGAAAAGTCCGGCTAATCCACAACGTTTGCACTCCACATCCAGCATTTGCTTGTCAAACGAAATGTTGTGTCCAACAATCAACGATACGTTGTGATTGTATAAAGCACTCCGCAAGTTGAACAGTGCGACATTTATGGGAACGCCACTCGCAATAGACCTTTCCCGCGTAATTCCGTGGATTTCAATACTTTTCTCACTAATTTCAGTTTCTGCTGCCAGTTGAATAATGGCGTCATAGTCTTCGACTATCATGAACGTCGTCGTATCATATACCATGTAGCTGAGCTGCATAATGTGTGGACATTTTGCCATGTCGCGCATTGAAATAGGTCCTTTCGGAAAGAGGCCAGTAGTTTCTGTATCTATAACAATAACTCTCATTGTGTGTGCGAATCTGAATCATAATGCACTATCATCTTGGTTATAGTTACATTGTCAATTTTAATTTATTTTAAAAATAAAATAAATAAAAAATAAAATAAAAAATGCAACTCGTTTCCATCAATGCATATCAATGCACATCAATGCACATCAGTGCACGCACACAGCACACACAGCACACAACCAATAAATCAATAAACCCATACATTCTTTTTTCCGTAGGAATTGAACCATCCCTTCAATTGCAGTGTATTGATATCATAAAATCTGCCAATTTTAGTTTTCACATACACTTCATCGTCTTCAATCGAATAGATGGCATTGCTTAAATCGTCATCAATGATTGGAAATGTCCCCGTAAATGTCCCCGTATCCATTTTGTTCATATGTGTGCGATAATCGATTTGATCATCGTGTTTGTCATCAACATCCCCGCGTATCAGCTCAATCGACTCCTTTGCTTTTTTTGGTCTTCCGCGTCCGCGCTTTTGTTGCGGCTCTATTTGTGCGACTGTGAAATTTCCACATTCAACGCCATAATTTGCGTCCTGTTTCGGCGATTTCGACGGATTGTTCAAAATGACCACATTCCTACCTTCGAGTTTTCGACGCAGTTTCATTGCATCATTTTTTGCTTGCCTGTAAATATCATCCAGTTCTTTTATCCTTAAAATCAAGTTGGCGGTATCTTCAACTTCGACTCTATCGCATGAATTATGCATGTTGTTGTATATATATATAAAAACGCGCAATTGAAACTGAAACTAAATACCAATAACAATATGCACGGTATTTACTGTCAATTTTTTTATTATGGTCACATGTCACACACATACACACACAACAAACAAGGTTGCAATCATTCGAGTTTCATAATAATTCGAGGATTCACCTTGTTGACAAGAATGTCTTCTGGATCGTATACATTTTTATCTGCATCGACGTAATAAACAATTCCTTTGATTTCCTGAACCCAGACCTCTACCTTTTTGTTGGTCACCATGTTTTCAGCCGTCTCATTCACACTTCCGTGAGGACGGCCCTTTATGTGGGTGCCACAATATCCCTCCCCCTCCTTCTTTCTCCGAGTGCATTGTTCCCCATTTGCACGTTTTGCGATACATCTGTCAAATAGTGGCACAGAATTCTTTACGCGTTTTCGCTTGACCAAGTCATCTCCACACACCGTAAATTTTTCATATTCTGTCACCACTGCCATAAGGTCAGCATGAAACTCGTCGATGTTATTCGTCCCATTTCGTTTTTTGTAATCACTCAGGTGACTGTGTATCGTCAATTTCAGGGAGTGAAGATATGCGTCTATCTTCTTGGACACACCGGTAACGGCCGACGACGCTTGTTCTGTCATTTCAATTAATTCAACAATGCGATAATAATGATGCTGTGTATGCTATGCTATTTATTATACATAGCATCATTTTAATCAATTTTATATTATATATATTTATTTACAATATGGATTAATACTACATTGCCCCGTTTTCATCATCATAATGATTAGGATTATAGTTATTTAATCCAGACTGCTGATCATTTTCAGGTTCTACCGTTATTATCATGTTGTCATTTCCGTTTCCATTTTCATTTAATATACCTGCATCTACCCGATCAACATAATTCCGATTATTGACAATTCTTGGTGTTGGCGTTGGTGTTAGTGTTGGTGTTAGCGTTGGTGTTTGGTTCTGATAAATCACAGGTGATTGCGATTGCACATTAGAAAATGTGTTTAAAAGTGACGGTGCTGTTAGTGTCGTTAATGACGCAGTAATGTTTGGAGGCATACGAAGCGGGTCGACGACCATGGAAGCAGGTTGTCGTGTCGAAGCCAATGACGAAACATGGGAATGTTGAGAATGATGCGAATGTTGAGACAATCCAGACGATTGTGCATTCCTAAAATCGAGAGAATTTACATTTATAGGCACTGCATATTCAGAACCGTCTCTTGAATTGCTTTTGCCGACTCCACTGCCTTTAAATGCATGGATTTGAATTAAGTTATTCAAAGTAGGAATCGGTATTGATGCACTGCCGCTGTCGTTGCCGTTGCCGTTGCCGCCGCCGCCGCCGCCATTTTCATTACCGCCGCCGCCACTACCCCCCTCATCGTCACTTCCGGATAATGATTCGCCTGCAGAACCCGGTGCAGATCGTGGTCTTGAATGTAAAACATCCCGTCCATGTTCATCCGTGTCGTTAATGGATACTTCGGTGAGCCCATTAACAAAATTTGGTTTTTTAACTGTCGTATATTTACCATATTTTTCATTATAATTGTCAATAATGTCTTGGTCTACGAGAGGGCTGATATCTTGCAGGTTTTTGATATCCGTTTTAATTACAGATAGCATATCCTTAGCTGTTTGGCGTTGTTCGCGTTGCAATGCAAGTTCAATTTGGATTTTTTTATGAATCTGTTGATATTGCAGAGAGCAGAGTCGGTGCGACTCCGAACGTTTCCCCAGTTGAAAATATGTGTCAATTGATTTGATTATCCCGACAAATATGCTTCCAACACCGAGTATAATATTCATATTCGCATATCCGATATCTATACCCGTTGCAAATCCAATTGCACTTGAGAGAATGATAACTGGTATGTTAATATAATTTGACAATCTGTTGTATTTCTCATATGACGCGCGATGAAGAATTCCGAGTGATTCGCATTCTTCTGCATTATCCTTTAACAGCAATTCGAGATCCTTGTTATAATCTATATTATCTCTCGATCGATGATGCTTGTGCGCGGCAGTAGCATCTATTGTTTGCTGGACTGCCGACATTCGATTTGTCGCAGCGCTCAAAATTTCATTATCTATATTTGCGCTATTACTATCGCGGGCTTGCCGCCTGGTGGTAGAATTTGAACTCATTATATAATATATAGTGTATATATTGGCATAATATTTTATTTTAAATAACGGATGGGGCTGCATCTGGAAGAAGTATTAAGAATATACCGAGAGAAACAAACCACAATAAATAGCTTATGTACATACCAATATCAACTCCTGCAAATCCCATTACCAGATTAGTAAAATATGCGAATATTATGATGACAATAAGTTTTACGAATGTGCTCATTGTATATGTATATGTATATCGTGGTGCGACTTCATTAATACAATATGATAAGATATTATATAAATGTATAAAATAAAATTACAGATATACCCTATCTCTGTCTATCTATCTGTATCATCTATATTAGTTTCACCATTTTACATACCGTATCGCTAAATTCGGATGGCACTGTCGATGCATCAACTTCATGACAACTTAACCCTACGAATTGCGTATTGTCAAATATACTAAATACCGGGCTTAATTCACACGGCTGACGACCACCGAATTTATATTTTCCGTGAAATACGGATTCGAACCCTTCCATTTCCCATTTCGTGTCATGAAATGTAGCTGCCCCATTTATCGACACACTCGTTGTTGTATTATCTGTATCAAACATTGTGACTTTGATAACTCCTAAAAAAACCGCATAACGAAAAATATGAGGGCCTGTAATTCTCTTGTATTTATGTTTTGCACTATCATATGTGTAGCATGCGTTACGAAAAACGTCGTCCAAATCATAAAAATAATATTGTGACCCATACATTCTATTTTCGTTAACATTTTTATGGAGCATATTTGGATTCGTAATATTGTTATCATCTGTTAATTTTCTTGGACCAATCAATCTAATTTCGTCGAGAGAACTACCCTCCGTAAATCCAGTATACAACACTGTCGGACTTTCATAAGTAAATCCATTCTTATCGTATAAAAACATTATCAAAGGCATTGATGCGAATAAACCCCTAACAATAGAAGACACTGGATAATGTAATACCATACCCTTGTTAAAAATTTCATGTGTGCATACCCACCACCAATTTTCAGTTGACGTCATATTTTTTAATTCAGTTCGTAGTAGTGTTTTATATCTATCGCTCGTTATGGTTTCCTCGTATATTAAATAGCACTCGGGTTCAGGTGCGTTACCATCCGTCTTAATGAACCCTTTGAACTTTATATCTTTTGCATACGCCTTGAACCATCGCATTATCGCATCATTGCCGTGGTTTATGCATGATTTTCCCGTATCCGAATCATTTGAATCATCACCTATTCTCTCATATTTGAATGATGGGAATATTAATTCATTTGAAGCAGATTGTTTTAATAGTTTGAATTGTAAAAACGGTAATGTATTCCCGCCACTTTTAAATACTCGATACACGCAAACATGTATATTGTATCGTTTATTGGGTGCGAATGTCCCTGTCGGAATATTAAGGGATAACCCATCTATAAATGGATATACATATTCGTTTGTTTTATTGGTAAGCGTGTGGATATAGTCTTCGGTATCATAAATATTTGCAGATAGTCTACTGTTGCCGCTTTTATTACTGTTACTGTTACTGTTACTGTTGTTACTATTATTTGAGTCAACCGCATTGAGATACATGTCGCGATACTCCTTTAGTTTATATTTTCTGTCAGAATGGGTAGTGGTTTCGCCGTTTTCTTCTTCATATTTTTCTGAACTATTAGAACGAGAATGCCTGGTTAGTGTATCGAGTTTTTTTATAGCAGCACTCGTATTTGGTAACATTATCAGTAGCAATAAATAGTGGTAATAATAGTATGGTATTGATATTATTGATATTATTACTAATAGATTATATATTATTATATTATTTTTAAATAATAGTATAATAATTGTGTTTGATAGCGCAATAGATAATTCAACGAATCAATGAATCAATTATCAGGTTTTGTAACCTTTCTGCGAATGGATTCGTTTATTTTTTCTTGTCGCGCCGACATCAGATGATCGCCCAGTTCGCGAACTCGAACTTCGTCGTTATTATAAAATTGCATCAACGCCTGTATCATCTGACTCTTATTAAGTGGAGCCTTTACTTTAGTTTTGGTATATATCAGCTTACCGTTATTCACGTCAAAGCAATCTATATCATTAGTTTTCATGATTTCAACCAGCTCATGTGTGTGTTGTTTGCGCAATTCTTTTCTGGATTTTAAATCGTCTTGTAGTTTTTTAATTTCATTATCATACTGAATCCACCTCTTAATATGTGTGACCATTTGTTCTTTTGAAACCGATTTCGCGTCACATGCAGCTTCGCCACCTGATTGACTGGCACTCATTGTATGTATACGTGCACGCGTATCTCGTATATATAACTATTGTTTATATATTTATATTGTGTATGAAATATAATTAAATAACATAATTCAACTAAACGTATAAAAGTAAGTCAATAACCCAAAAAACACAAAAAAACCACTTTTCCAAAACTTTTTCGGGGAAGTCAAAAATGGACATAAAAAAGCATGTCCAAAATCACGATCCTCAAAAAAGTTTGCCGAAAAATGATTTTTTCTTATGCTAACAACCCAACAATTTTATTTTCGAAAATGAGAGCGTTTAGTAGGAAAACCACTTTTTTGCATTTTTTCGGGAAAATCCAGAAAAACCAGACTTTTTGGCCCGCGTTCTATGTTTTCGGCGTAATTTAGAACGCGACTCAGTCGCAATATTTTGTTATGATAATTGCGGTTCGGATTGCCAAATTATATGTTTATTTTGGCTGCACAAAAAAGGGGCATAGAACAAAAAAAACGCCGCTGCAAACATGGTAAGGTTTTCGGCGTTTTTTTCAGAAAATGAAATTTATGGTCTCATAAAACAATCATAATCATCACATTTTTATACATTTTAAAAAGTGTAAGTCCGGACACTCATTAGACGATGCATTTTCAGCATTTGCAGTATTTGCGATATTTATTGATTCAATTGAATAATGTGTGAGCGGATCTGTAGGAAATGTTAGATATGGTGGTATAGATTTGAAACACGACCAATTAAAAAAAGTATTTGAATCTATATATTCGTCGCACGTATCATGTAGCCATACATCTGGAAACTTGATATCAAAATCGTAGCATGCATCAACAAATGTAATATACATCTCTTCGATAATTATGTTAGTATTACGTAAACATTGTTCATATATAGATGCTCCGCCTACAATCCAAATGATGTGATACTTATGCGCAATGGTTTTTAGTTGGTCGATATGATCGATATGAATAACGGTTGGATTATCCATAACCGCATTGAGTCCGTTCGCCGAAGATGAAATAATAATATTGTCCCTATTTTTTAAGGGTTTCGCATTTAATGGAAGACTGTCCCACGTTTTGCGACCCATTAGCACAGCAGTTTTAAATGTTCCATCTACTACTTTTGACCTTGTCATTTCAGAGAAAAAACGCATATCTCTTGCAAGCCTTGGCCATGGTAGCCCACCATTGTAACCAATTCCTCCTCCACGGCATAAAGCAGTAATAAGTTTATATTGCGTCATAATATTAATATTATATCACAGACCATACTATTAATTTTAATATAGTTTTTACATATACTTTAAAATTGAAAAGAACCTGCAGCGATCGTAACGACAAATAGAGTTTTTACATTATCACATTATCACCCAATCAAACAATCGAGAATATGACAACAATGCCTGGTGCTGCGAATCAAGTTATACTGGTCAGCGATGATGATGGCGAAACTGTCGGATGTTGCAGTGTTTGCTATTTATCACTTCCTACCCAGTCAAATCACGTATTTACGATTTGCGGTCACCTATTTTGCGTGAAATGTCTTTTAAAATGGGCAAAAACATCTTCAGTATGCCCAATGTGTCGGGCCAAAATGATGGACGACGATGCCGAAGATGTCGACAATGTGTCTGAAGTGTCTGAAGATTCGGAATTGGAACCGTTTCATGTATTGGACAATTATGCGCAATATATATCGAATCAACTGCCTCGGCACGTAGTCACAGAAATTGACAGGTATCTTTATTTGGACAGCGACGTTGCATGGTATACATATCCCACTGATCCGGAACGTGACGACGACTCAGTTCGTTTGTCGCATTATGAACTCGAGACCATCCGATGGAATCGCGAAATCATCCTTAGCATTTATTCGCGGCAGTGTTTTCGAGAAGCATTGTTCTCTGACAATATGTATCTTGGTGAGGTATTTCACACGTTCATTCCCAAACGAGAGTGGTTGCGCTTAGCTAATTTGGGGCCTTCGCGTATGTATGAATTTGTATTGCGGCGTGATTCTACATACACCCCATTGTTCGAAAAGAATTTCTTCGGTTATATTTCGCAGATAATGATTGTTTTCGATCGCGATCATGATAACGAGAACACGTTTCAAGCGAACCATGAAATTGTTGACGAAACTGAGTGGGAAAACACACATGAATACGTTTTCATTGTTAACGCATTTAGCCCTGCCGCGTCATATGGAAGATACTGCGTGGATGAAGGAACATACGAACCTGTCGAATTGACGTTTCGTTTCCGGGATGTGCGGAGGTTGTATTCAATTATACCTCGCGAGATTGTATCTGCATGAAAATAATTAAATATCAATAAACAAAAACACAAAAACACAAAAACACAAAAACACAAAAACACAAAAACACAAAAACACAAAAACACCACTTTTCCAAAACTTTTTCGGGGAAGTCAAAAATGGACATAAAAAAGCATGTCCAAAATCACGATCCTCAAAAAAGTTTGCCGAAAAATGATTTTTTCTTATGCTAACAACCCAACAATTTTAT
>Ga0214919_10010173_pt1 | contig 11979 bp, 6 predicted proteins | sample LL1503_MetaG_FD_177994 | JGI IMG/M metagenome (GOLD analysis project Ga0214919, IMG submission 177994) | Freshwater microbial communities from Lake Lanier, Atlanta, Georgia, United States - LL-1503 | ecosystem: Environmental > Aquatic > Freshwater > Lake | place: USA: Georgia | collected 2015-03-15
TGATTAATTCTGGATCTGTCAATGGAATTCCTGGGCACATGAATAAAAACTTACTTACGAATATTCTCAAAGGAGAATTTGGATTTAAAGGTTTTGCTGTCTCAGATTGGGAAGATATTCGCATGCTTCATACGGTACATAAAATTGCAGAAAATCAAAAAGAAGCGATAGTCTTGGCAATTAATGCAGGATTAGATATGAGTATGGTTCCGTATTATGGAAATTATAAAGAATATCTAGACTTATTTCATGAAGCAGTTATGGAAGGAAAAATAAGTAAAACTCGCTTAGATGATGCTGTAACTAGAATTATTTATGCCAAGCTTAAATTGGGTTTATTTGAAACCCCGATGTATCCATTAGATCTATATTCAGATTTTGGATCTAAGGAATTTCAAGCAACAGCAAAACAATCTGCATTAGAGTCGATTACTTTACTAAAAAATGAAAAGCAAACTTTACCTTTAAAAAAAGACGAAAAAATCCTCTTGCTTGGCGCGGTTGCAGATAATTTAATATTTCAAAATGGTTCCTGGACTCATACGTGGCAAGGTGTAGACTCAAGTTTTAATACACAAAATGCACTAAATATAAAACAAGCATTTCAAAATAAAATCACTCCGTCCTTACTTAAATATGAAAAAGGATATGAACTAACATTGGTAAATAATTGGGAGAATTGTGCGCTTGTAGATTTAAGTAAAGTAATAGAAGAAGCAAAACTTTGTGATAAAATTGTAGTTTGTCTAGGCGAAATGCCAGCAACTGAAAAACCTGGTGATATTCGCAGTTTAAATTTATGTGAAGCACAGTTGAAATTAGTTGAGGAACTTCAAACGCTTGGAAAACCAATAGTTTTGGTATTTCTTTTTGGAAGACCTCGAATTATTCGAACAATTGAGCCTCTTGCATCAGCAATAGTAAATGCTTATTTACCGGGGGATTACGGTTCTTCTGCATTGGTGGATTTACTGTATGGAGAAGAAAATTTTTCTGGAAAATTACCCTACACTTTTCCAAAATATGACGGTTTAATGGAGCATTATGATTATGTTAATGCAGAAACTTTATCCGGAAAAACCAATAAAAATGATGCGATAGATCCGCAATGGCCTTTTGGTTTTGGGATGAGTTATACTTCTTATTCTTATTCAAATTTATCTCTTTCCAAAACAAGTATGGTAGGAGAAAACGATTCTATTATTGCAAAAATCACTGTTTCAAATAATGGAAAAATTGCAGGAAAAGAAGTTGTCCAATGGTTCATAACTGATGAATATGCATCTATCTCTCCAGCAAATAAAAAGTTAAAGTATTTTGAAAAAATCGACTTGCTTCCAAACCAAACTAAAACAATTGAATTTGTAATTCACCCTTCTGATTTGAAGTTTGTGGGAGAAAATAATGAGTGGATTTTAGAAAAAGGAAATTTTATTATTTCTATCGAAAATTTTAAAAGCACCTTCCGTTTAGATTGATTTTCTCTGTTTTACTGCATTGTAAAATTTAAATAGCATTTTTTTTAGCTTTGTTTTAGAATTAATGACTTTTTTTTAATTTTAACTTATTGTACAATATACTATAATTTATTTTATACATTAGCTAAAAATTAATTTTAAATTATTTTATTATGAAAAAAACTACTTTAATATTTTGTCTTTTTATCCTTTCGAGCTTAGGTCTATATGCTCAAACAAATGTTGTTTTTAAAGTGGACATGAACCAAAGTGGCGCGCCAGCAGGAGCAATACCACAAGTAAAAGGCACATTCAACGGATGGTGTGGATCTTGTGCTCCTATGACAGATTCAAATGCTGATGGTATTTGGGAGCTTACAATTCCACTTGCTACAGGCCCGTATGAATACAAATATTCATATAACGGCTGGGATGGGCAAGAAGCACTTACACCCGGAAGTGCATGCACAGTAACAAATTTTGGTTTTACAAATCGTTCTTTAACTGTTGGTCCAACTGCTATGGTTCTTCCAACTGTCTGCTGGAATTCTTGTTCTGCAACCTGCATAACACCTCCAGTTCTCGTAACATTTAAGGTTGATATGAATCAAAGTACAATGCCTGCGGACTCTATTCCAGAAGTAAATGGTACATTTAATAATTGGTGCGGGTCTTGTAACGCTATGACAGATGCAAACGCTGATGGTATTTGGGAAACAACAATTCTACTTAACTCAGGTTCTTATGAATACAAGTTTTCATACAGCAACTGGACTGGACAAGAATCATTGATTCCTGGCACAAGCTGTACAATTACAACAGGCGTAAATACTAATCGTGCTTTAACTGTTGGTTCAACAGCTATAGTTCTTCCAAGTGTTTGTTATGGCTTATGTACTGCGTGTTCAACAGGTCCAACTTTAACACAAATGAATTTACCTGTTACTTTTGAAGGTACTGCAGTTGATTACGGTGTAATTGGATTTGATGGTGCAGAAGCTTCAACGATTGTAACAGACCCAACAAATCCTGCGAACACAGTAGTTAAAGTAATTAAGTCTGCCTCAGCACTACCTTCGGCTGGAACTATAATAACTGCTGCAGCAGCTTTAGGATTAGCAAGTCCAGTTCCTTTTTCTGCGTCAAATACCTCCATGTCTTTAAAAGTTTGGTCACCAGATGCTGGCATTCAAGTTCGTTTGAAGGTTGAAAATCACAGTGATGTAAACCAGTCTGTAGAAACAGAAGCGACTACAACGGTTGCAAATGGCTGGCAGACTTTGGTGTTTAATTTTGCTAATCAAGCTCCAGGAACTGCAGCATTAAATTTGGCTTATTCATTAGACAAAGCATCTGTTTTCATGAATTTTGCTGTTGCTGGCTCGGTATCGGGAGAGAAAATCTATTATTTTGACGACTTGATGATGTTTGTTCCTACGCCACCAAGCGCTTCAGTTTTAACAGGAAATACAAGTATTTGCAATGGTTCAACTACAAATTTAAATATTGAAGTGACTGGCGGATCTTCACCATATACTGTTACGGTAACTGATGGGACAAATAACTTTACAGCAACTGGAACAAGTCCAGTTAGTATTCCTGTAAGCCCAACTGCAACATCAACTTACTCTATTGTTTCAGTAGTAGGAAGTGGGGTAATGGGAATGGGGAATTCAGGAGCCGCAACAGTAACTGTAACTCCAAATACGATAAATACAACCTCCGAAACAGCTTGTGATTCTTATACATGGAATGGTCAAACCTACACTTCTTCTGGATCCTTCACAGGAGAAACTACAAACTGTATTACAGATATTCTAAATTTAACAATTACTCCGAACTCAAGCAATATAACAGTTGCAACTTCTTGTGAGTCTTACACATGGAATAACACAACATATACTATTTCTGGAACTTACACAGGAACTACCGCTAATTGTATTACTGAAATATTAGATTTGACTATTTCACCAAATTTGCCAAATACTACTTATGAAACTGCTTGCGATTCATACACGTGGAATGGGCAGACACTTTTTACTTCTGGCATCTATACTGGGGAGACAACAAATTGTGGCACAGAACTTTTAAATTTAACAATTACTCCAAGTACAACAGATATGACAACAATTACAGCGCCTGGATCTTATACTTGGGCAGAGAATAGTCAGACTTATTATACATCTGGAATCTATTCAGGAAGTACCGCAAACTGCATAACACAAGTTCTAAATCTTACCATAACTGTTATTTTAGCCCAAATGAATTTACCAGTTACTTTTGAAGGAAATACGGTTGATTACGGTGTTATTGGATTTGAAGGAGCAGAAGCATCAACGATTGTAACAGATCCAACAAATCCTGCAAACACAGTAGTTAAAGTGATTAAGTCTGCCTCAGCTCAACCTTGGGCGGGAACAACTATCACAGCAGCAGCAGCCTTAGGATTAGCAAGTCCAGTCCCTTTTTCTGCTACAAATACCTCAATGTCTTTAAAAGTTTGGTCTCCAGATGCGGGCATTCAAGTTCGCTTGAAAGTTGAAAATCACAGTAATCCAACACAGTCTGTAGAAACAGAGGCAACAACAACAGTTGCAAATGGCTGGCAGACTTTGGTATTTAATTTTGCTAATCAAGCTCCAGGAACAGCAGCATTAAATTTGGCTTATTCATTAGACAAAGCATCTGTTTTCATGAATTTCTCAGTACCGGGATCAAATGTAGGAGAAAAGATCTATTATTTTGATGACTTAATGATGTATGTGCCTTCAACAGGTCCAACTTCTTCTATTTTATCTGGTTCATCTGCTATTTGCTCGGGAGATTCAACAAACCTGAGTGTTCAAATAGTTGGTGGTTCATCACCTTACACTGTTGTAATTACAGATGGCACAAATAACTATACATCAAGTGGAACAAGCCCTGTATTATTTACTGTTTCTCCATCACTTACAACAACTACCTATTCTATTGTCTCTGTTTCTGGTGGAGGAGTTGGAACAGGAAATTCAGGAACAGCTACAGTAAGTGTCACTCCTAATTCAATTAATTCGCTTACAATTTCAGCTTCTGGATCTTATACATGGACTAACAATAGTCAAACATATACTACATCTGGAACTTATACAGGAACAACTACAAATTGTGTAACGGAGCAATTGATCTTAACGATAACCGGCGCTAGTTTAGAAGATTTATCTGACATGGGGATTTCTGTTCAGCCAAATCCATCAAATGGCTTGTTTTCAATTATGAATTCAGAGCAAGTAAATTTAACCGGTAGCATAACAGATTGTTCTGGAAGAGTAATTTATTCTGCTGACTTTACTGCTCTAGAAAACACAATCGATATTTCTAATGTGGCTCGAGGAATTTATTATTTGAAACTTAGTTCTTTAAATTATTCTAAAGTTGTCCAAATTTTTAAAAATTAAAAAAATAAAAGATTTGAAAAGCCGCTTAAAGCGGCTTTTTTTATGAAGTAGTATTTTTTGATTCGTGTCGTTTGTGTTTAAAAAAGAGTTTTAAGTTACATATAAAAACATTTTCTATTTTTGAATGTTTAATTTTTATTACAATTTAATAGCATATACTTATTGTATTATTTACAATAAATAATTACTAACTTAGCAACATAAAATAAAAAAAATGAAAAAAAATCTACAAATTATCAGCATTTTTTTAGTATCTAGCTTTAGTATTTTTGCTCAAACAAATGTTACATTTAAAGTGGACATGAACCAAAGTCCAATGCCTTCTGGATCAATTCCAGAAGTAAATGGAATATTTAATGGTTGGTGCGGATCTTGTGCTCCTATGACAGATGTAAACTCTGATGGAATTTGGGAACTTACAATTTCACTTGCTGAAGGTGCTTATGAATATAAATTTTCATACAGTAACTGGGCTGGTCAAGAAGCACTAATGCCCGGAAGTTCATGTACAGTAACCAGTGGTAATTTCACAAATCGTACTTTAACTGTTGGGTTATCAGACATGGTTCTTCCAACTGTCTGCTGGAATTCTTGTTCTGCAACCTGCGTAGCACCTCCAGTTCCTGTAACATTTAAAGTAGACATGACGCAGCAAAACGGCTTTACAATTCCTGAGGTGAATGGAACATTTAATGGTTTTTGCGGATCATGTAACGCTATGACAGATGCAAACTCTGATGGAATTTGGGAAACTACAATTCTTCTTGCAGCTGGATCGTATGAGTATAAATTTTCTCATGATAATTGGGCTGGTCAGGAAGCTTTGTTACAGGGCGCTCCTTGTACTGTTTCCGCTTTTAATTTTACAAATCGCTCCTTAACAGTTGGAACTGACACAATGAATCTTAATCCTGTTTGTTATGGCTTATGTACTGCGTGTAATGGATCAAGTTCTGTAACTTTTAAAGTAGATATGTCAAATTATACAGGCACTATTAATACAGGTGTTTTCTTAAATGGCAACTTCAATCAGTTTTGCGGTAGTTGTAATCCAATGACAGATGCCAATTCCGATGGTATTTGGGAAACGACTATGCTTTTAGCAAATGATACCATTGAATATCTTTTTTCTGTTGATGGTTGGTCTGCTCAAGAACAATTTACCGTTGAAGATGCTGCATGTACTTTTACAAACAATGGTTTTACAAATCGTTATTTGATTGTTTCCGCTACTACAAGTTTACCGGCAGTTTGTTACGAAAGCTGCTCAACTTGTCCTGGTGCTGGTTTATCCTATTTTGAAAATAAGGATGTTAAAATTTCCCCAAATCCTTCGACCGGAAAGTTTATCATTAGCTCTGAAAATGGAATCTATTTTAAAAATGTTACCAATGTTGTAGGGGAAGAAATACTTTTACTAAATGGATCCGAAACAAGTATTGATTTAGAAAAATTTGACAGTGGTATTTACTTTCTAAATTATATTTCCGGTCAAGAAATTCAAACCATTCGCTTGATAAAAAACTAAAAATTAGACTTAAATGAGACTTGTTTTTCTAAGTTTTTTTACTTTTATTATACTTACTACTCAAGCACAGTATTTTCTTTATTGGAATGACGAGTTTGACCAAACAGAAATTAATTCAGCCAACTGGACACATGAGATTGGTTCAAGCGGTTGGGGTAATAACGAACTCCAATACTATACAAATTCTCCAAGTAATAGTTTTATTGAAAATGGATTATTGAAAATAAGGGCAAAAAATGAACCGATATTTAATAGTCAGTATTCCTCTGCTCGGATGATTTCAAAAGGGAAATTTGAGTTTCGATATGGGCGAATTGAGGCGAGAATAAAGGTTCCAATGGGACAAGGACTTTGGCCGGCATTTTGGTTGTTGGGAGCAAATATTAGCCAAGTATCTTGGCCTGCGTGCGGAGAAGTTGATATTATGGAGCACATTGGAAATGAATACCAAAATTATGGCACTTTCCATTTTGACAGTCTTGGTCACAGATACCACGGTGGCTCTTATGGTTTAGACCCTACATTATTTCACCAATATGCATTTGTTTGGACACCTACGACAATGACTTGGCTTGTAGATAATAATCCTTATTACAGTGTAAATATCACAAATGGAATTGGAAATAAAGAAGAGTTCCACTTGCCATTTTTTATTTTATTAAACATTGCTGTAGGAGGAGATTGGCCTGGATCACCCTCTACAAGCACTATTTTTCCTGCAGAAATGCAAATCGATTATATCCGTGTTTACAAGGATAATTCAGAATTAGGCTTAGCAGAAAATCAAGAATCTTTAGTAAATGTTTCTCCAAATCCAGCAGGAACAATTATAAAAGTTCAGTCCTTAAATTCTGCAATTATAAAGGGTATTACTATTACTAGCTCAAGTGGACAGACTATTGGCCCAAGGCCGATAAATCTTCTTGGAGAAATCGATGTTGCAGATTTACTTCCAGGTTTGTATTTCATTACTTGTATCGATGAATCTGATAGACCTTACTCAACACGATTTATCAAAGAATAATCTTTTAGAAATTCATTCTTTGAATGTAGGATGTATCTGTTAAAGATTTTAAAAAAGAAACGAGTTGTTTTTTTTCAGTTGAACTAATCTTAAATTCTACAATATTTTTGTGCTGTAACGGATGTTTATTTCCTCCTTTTGAGTAATGATCTATAACATCCTCTAATGAGGAAATGCTTCCATCATGCATATATGGAAAACTCAAGGCAACATTTCTCAATGACGGAACTTTAAATTTACCAATGTCTGCTGAATCGAGGTGTATTCGAAAGCGCCCTTGGTCTTCTTTTCCTTCATAACTGGAATATAAACCGTTGTTTTCGGCTACAAATGTTGTAAAATAGGGTTGCGTATGACAAGCGATACAATATAGTTTCTCCGAAAATAGTTTCCATCCTGCAAGTTCATCTTTTGATAAACTATTTTTATTCCCATTTTGATATTGGTCAAAGCGACTGTTCATAGAAACAAGAGAACGCTCAAATGCAGAAATACTTCGTGTTAATACAAAGGCATCGAAATCGCGGTTAAAAATTTTCTTTGCTGCCTCTTGGTATTCCTTTATTTTTCTAAGTTGAGGAATAAGTTCCTTCATATTGTGTCCCATTTCTGTTTTTTCTTGAAGGGGAACAATTACTTGCATTTCCAATGTTGCTAAATGGGCATCAAACATTGCAGTTTTTAAAAATCCTGCATTTAGAATACTTGAAGCATTTCGTTCAGTTTCCTGCCCATTTATGCCGATACTTTTCCGTAATTGATCATTAAAACCTTTTTTGGGATCGTGGCATGTTGCACATGAAATAGTTCCATCTAAGGACAAGCGCTTGTCAAAAAATAAACTTCTACCCAAAGCTATTTTTGCATCCGACTGTAAATTATCAGAAGGCGTAGGCACCACAATTACTAAGTTTGGATCAATTGTTTTTACGACATGACATCGAATGAGAATGAAGCCACTTACTAAAAATATACATAAAAGTGCAACAGTCGATTTCATAAAAAAAATGGAAAATTAGTAGACCATTACTTTTTTAGATACAACAATTTGATTGGTTGTATTCAAAAGTTCTACAAAATAAAATCCCGAACTTAAGTTATCCCAAGACAGTGAACCAGATGCTGTTTCCTTTTCTGCACTTTTTTGAACTTTACCAGTTTGATCTATTAATTTAATGGATTTCCCATTTTCTAAATTAGCCCAATTTATATCTAGGCCATTTTTCTTTCCGAAGCAATTAAAAACTAGGGGATTTATATCTTGAATAGTTGCAGTGGCACTTTGTGTAAATACAGTCTTAGAAAGCACGTTTTGTAAAATAGTTTCATTAAATCCATTTTCTCCATGAAGAACTCCAATAGTACTCAAGGGAATACTTTCTACCCATCGGTTTACATTACAAATGACATTAAGATCTATTTGTTCTGAAGAAGTATTAGTTTCTATAATGTTCATCTCAACTTCCTTCTGGTTGTTATTTCCTAAACTATGAATTTCAAAATAGGATTCAGGATTCCCATCATTATTCCCATCGGAATTTCCTCCAATTATCATGTGCATATATCCTGCTTGCCATCCCCAATACATTGAGGGAGACTGAAAACTTAAGGGATTAGTTTCTGGATAAGTAGAAATATCTGCTGCTTCAGAACCATTTTGCGTATTCATAGGTTTTGGAACTCCAACTAAAAAGTTCATTTTTTCAATGTCGTTCCAATTTCTAGATCCTAAATATAGCACATGATTTTGCGGCTCAACAAGAAATACTGGAGTTTCAACAGTGGTTGTTTGTCCACCATCGTGTGTAATAATTATATTTGAAATGTAATAATCAAAGTGATCTAATTTTAGCGCTTTTCCATCTGCAGCAGTATATTGCGTATTCATTTGCAAATCCACACCATTAAATTGAGGGTCGATAGTAACAAATAGGTTTTTTTGTGAGAAACCAGAAGTAAAAAAATAAGTTAGCAATATAAGAATGTAGTGTTTCATTAGTTATTTTTTAGCAATGTACAAAATTTCTCCTTGAAGCAGGCGAAAGCGATTAATTTCATTTTTGTCAAAATGCTTGTTTAAATCAAATTCATCGACTGTAAATCCAGCTTTTTCTAACCATTGTGGATAATCTTTACCAAATAGGCGCAAATGGTCTTTCTGCCAGAAATGTTTTTCGCGTTCTTTAGGACTTGTAATACTGGCATCTTCGTACGTAAGGTCTATATTAAAGTCTTGAGGGACCTGCATTAGAGCCCATCCTCCTTTTTTCATAACACGATAAAGTTCTTTCATGCATTGAAGTGGATTTTCTACGTGTTCCATTACATGATTGCAGAAAACAACATCAAAGCGATTGTCTTCAAGTGGAATTTCATGTAAATCAAAATGAAGATCTGCTATTGGAGACTCAATATCTGCAGTTAAATAAGTGAGATTTTTTTGTTTTTTAAAGCGATCGATAAAACACTGCTCAGGTGCCATGTGTAAAACACTAAGATTATCGGCGGTAAAAAAATTACTTTCTTGTTTTAGATATAAGTACATCAAACGGTGTCTTTCTAGCGTTAAATCATAAGGACATAAAACATTTTCTCGGTGTGCTACATTTGAACCGTAGGATAAGAACTTAGAAAATTTCTTTTCGCAAACTGGACATTCAACATTGTTTCCTCGGTAAAGTATAGGAGCAAAAGTTTTAAAAATATAACTTAAGCGAATTAGAAGTGGGCGTGGTAAAGTATTAAGAAGGTATTTATAAATTTTTTTCACGCTATAAAGTTAAGACATTCGATTAAGATATTGTTTACTTTTGTAGGCAAACTCTATTTATGTATAAGCTACAATTATTTCTCATAACATTTATTCCACTTTATATGTTCGCTCAAGCACCGAAATTCATTGCACCAAAAAATTCAAAAATTTTATCAATTCATGGACACAATCGTTCTGATGATTATTATTGGATGAATGAACGTGATAGCAAAGCTGTTTTAGAAAATTTAAAGCAGGAAAATGAATATGCCAGCGATTATTTTAAACCCTTGCAGCCATTAATAAATTCTTTAATGACAGAATTTGACAAGCGAATTAATCCAAATGAAGTTTCTGCACCCTTTATTTTAAATGGTAAAAAATACCAAATGAAAAATACGGATGGCAAAGATTACCAGCAAATAATCTTATTGGAAAAAAACAAGGAGCTTGTCTTCTTTGATGAAAATGAAAGAGCAAAAGATGCAGATTATTATGATTTAGCAGATTGGTCCCCTTCGCCAAATAACGAATTACTTGCAGTGAGTGAGGATTTTATAGGTCGCAGAAAGTATTCAATTACTTTTCGAGAAAATAAATCTGGCAAATATTTAGCTGATAAAATTGAAGAAACAAGTGGCGGTGTAGTTTGGGCAAATGATAACAAAACAGTTTATTACATTAAAAAAGATCCTCAGACTCTTCGAGAGTATCAAGTGTTCATGCATGTTTTAGGGACTGATAGTAAAGCAGATGTTTTGATTTACCAAGAGGAGGACGAGAAATTTTCTGTTGGATTGGAAAAAACAATAACAGATAAATATATTTTTATTAGTTCCTATAGTTCCACAAGTTCAGAAACATGGTTCCTTGATGCAAATAATACAAAAGAACCGCTAATGGTATTTCTTCCAAGGCGCAAAGATCATTTGTATCAAGTGGCTCACCATCTAAATGGATTTTACATTCTTTCAAATCAGGATGCTCCAAATAGAAAAGTTATATTTGCAAAATCTTTTCCCAGAAATCTAGAGCAGTGTCAAGTTTTAATTCCAGTGAATCCTGAAACTTTAATTGAGGGGATTTCTACATTTAAGAATTTCCTTGTCCTTGATGAACGCAACAATGGTCTCAGAAAAATTAAATTACGGAATTTATCAAGTGGAGTAGACTCTTATATATCTATTGATGAAGAGACATATTCTTTAAATTTAGGATTAAATGACGATTATACGAGCGATGAGATTTTCTACTCTTACAACTCAATGACAACTCCTTCCACAATTTTTCAATACAACATGGTAAGCAATACGAAGAAAGTATGGTTTGAAAAATCACTTATGGATCCATCTTTTAAATCTTCAGACTATGAATCCCAAAGAATTTGGGCTACAGCCAATGATGGGAAAAAAATACCAGTTTCTATTGTTTATAAAAAAGGAATCGACTTAAAAACAGCACCTTGTTTGCTTTATGGCTATGGATCTTACGGATATACAATTCCTGATGGGTTCAGTGCTTTAAGAATCAGTTTATTAAACAGAGGATTTGTCTTTGCTTCCGCGCATATTAGAGGGAGTAAATACATGGGGGAAACTTGGTATGAAGACGGAAAACTCCAGAAAAAGATGAATACTTTTACAGATTTCATCAATGTTGCCGAATTTATCGGACATATGGGTTATTGTGATAAAGAAAAAATTTATGCTCAAGGCGGAAGTGCAGGCGGTTTATTAATGGGCGCAATTGTAAATCTTGCTCCTTATTTATGGAAAGGAATTGTT
>Ga0214919_10010174_pt1 | contig 11978 bp, 11 predicted proteins | sample LL1503_MetaG_FD_177994 | JGI IMG/M metagenome (GOLD analysis project Ga0214919, IMG submission 177994) | Freshwater microbial communities from Lake Lanier, Atlanta, Georgia, United States - LL-1503 | ecosystem: Environmental > Aquatic > Freshwater > Lake | place: USA: Georgia | collected...
CTTTTGGAAGACCTGACCCAATTTTAGAGTTCGCAGAAAAGCTTAAGAAATTAGGTGATACTGAGAATTGGAAAGCGGGTAAGAAAATGGAGCCTAAATTAAGAACTTTCGCACCTGTGGTAATCAGAGGTCAAGAAAACGAAGGTACTAAATTTTGGGGATTTGGTAAGACTGTGTATCAAGAAATCTTAGCTATTGTAGCTGATCCTGATTACGGCGATATTACCGATGAAAAAAATGGTAGAGATATTGTTATTGAAATTGTAGAGGAAGCAGGTAAAACATATCCTGAAACTCGAATCAGAGTAAAACCAAATGTATCATTATTACATGACAACGCTGCAACGGCGACTAAATTGTTAGAGGACCAAACTGATATTACTGAAATCTATTCAGAATTATCTTATGCAGAATTAAAGACTGTGTTAGAGAATTGGTTGAATCCAACGGCGGCAGTTGAAGAAGAAAATCCAACTCCTTCCGTAACTCAACAAACATTAGCTCCTCAACCAAAGAAAGTTGAAGAACAATTGACTGAAATTCCAGGTGTAGGTATTGGTTCATTACCAAACGATTTACCTTGGGATGATGAGACAGCAGCACCAGCACCAAAAGTGGATGTGGCAGCAGCATTTGATGACTTATTTAACTCATAATTTTTATGGCAAAAGTAGACTTAGCAAATCAAATTGCCGATAGTCTTAACAAAAAGTGGAAAGACCAAAAGGTAGCTTTCTTCTTAGATGATGATTCCGATGGAGCCCCAACCAATGTACCAGGTTGGGTTTCCACTGGAACAGCAATGTTAGACGTAGCAATTTCGAACAGACCTTATGGGGGATTACCCGTAGGAAGAATTACCGAAATCACCGGTTTAGAACAAAGTGGTAAATCACTTTTAGCAGCACACGTGTTAGCTGAAACACAAAGACAAGGTGGAGTAGCAGTATTAATTGATACTGAAACAGCGGTAAGTAGAGAGTTCTTTGATGCAATTGGAGTAGATGTTTCTAAACTATTATACGTTTCAGTAGACACAGTTGAGGATATTTTTGAAACAATTGATACAATCATTGAGCAAGTTCGTAAAGGTGATAAGGATAGATTAGTTACAATCGTAGTCGATTCAGTAGCAGCGGCATCAACTAAAAAGGAGATGGATGCTGATTATGATAAGGATGGTTACGCAACTGATAAGGCAATTATCATTTCAAAAGCAATGAGAAAGATTACAAATGTAATTGGTAGACAAAAAATCTCCGTTGTATTTACTAATCAACTTAGGCAGAAATTAGGTGTGATGTTTGGTGACCCTTGGACTACATCGGGTGGTAAAGCATTAGCATTCCACGCTTCGGTTCGTATTCGTTTAAAGAATATGGGACAGATTAAAGCAGGTGAGAGAATCATTGGTATCAAAGTAAGAGCACAGGTTATTAAAAATAGATTAGGACCACCATTACGTTCAGCAGATTTCGATATTTTCTTTGATAGAGGTATTGATAATTTCGGTGGATGGTTAAAGGTGATGAAAGATAATAAATTAGTTAAGCAAGGTGGAGCATGGTACGAATATGTAGACACTGAAACTGGTGAAGTTATTAAATTCCAATCTAAAGATTTTATCCAAATGATGGGAGTTAAGGATGAGTTAAGAGACCAAATTTATAGAAAGATTTGTGAAGCAACAATCTTACAATATAAAAAAGAAGGTATCGACCCGGATGAAATTACATATGATAACGGAGGGCAAGAGCCTGAACCCGATATCGAAACAGAATAAAGGTTTATGAACGAAACATATAAGAAGTTACTAAACGAAGTAGAAAAAGACTATCAGCAATTAGGAAAAGAAAAAGTATTAATTGTTGATGGTCTTAATACTTTTATACGAAGCTGGACGGTAAATCCTACAATGGATGATAACGGAGACCACATCGGCGGCATAGTAGGTACATTAAAAGGTATTGGATATGCTATAAGAGAATATAATGCAACTCGTTGTATAATTGTATTTGATGGTAAAGGTGGTTCTAAAAGTAGAAAGGATTTATATAGTGGTTACAAAGAAAATAGAGGTAACAATCGTTTTAGAGTGAATAGAGCATACTCAGATTTGATGAACAAAGAAGAAGAAGGTGTATCTATGAAACGACAAATGATTGGTTTAATCGAACTATTAGAGTATCTACCTGTGGAAATAATGCTATATGATAGTATTGAAGCAGATGATGTTATGGGCTATATTGCATCACAACTTTTAAAAGAGGATGAATCAGCAGTTATTATGAGTGCTGATAAAGATTTCCTACAATTAGTAAATGAAAGAGTCAAAGTTTATTCGCCGACTAAGAAAAAATTATACGATACAAACCTTGTTATATCAGAGTATGGTGTTCATCCTGCAAACTTTATGGTTTATCGTACTCTTGATGGTGATAAGTCCGATAATATTGATGGTATCGCTGGTTGTGGTCTTAAGACTATTATTAAGAGATTTCCAGAAGTGGTGGAAGAAAAAGAAATTACAATAGATGATATGTTTACTCTATGTGAAAATCGTAAGAGTGAAAATAAATTCTATGATAAGATTTTAGATGGTAAAAAGTTAATTGAAAGAAACTATAAGTTAATGCAATTATCAGATCCGGAAATACCAACCAATAAAAAGCTAACAATTAACCAAAAATATTCGGATAATTCAGCAAAATTGGATAAATTAGGATTCATAAAGAAGGCAATGGGAATGAAAGTTATTAATTCATTTGGTGATGTTAATAGCTGGATTCAAACTACTTTCGCAAAATTACATAAATAACAATTAAAAACAAACATGGAGGAAACAACCTATGAAGTGTCTTAAAAGCAACAAAACCGGAAACATTATTAGAGTAAGTGATAAAGATGCTTACAACGCAACGAGTGAATGGAAATTTATTCCTAAATCAGAGTGGAAAGAATACAAAAATCCTAAGAAAGAAACAAAAGAAAAAGAAAGTAAATAATGAACGCAGTAGATACATTAGAAAAATTTGGAGAATCATACCAATCTAAAGTCATAGCTGCACTATTATCAGATTTACCTTTTCTTAATCAAGTTGCTGAAATTACAAACAAAGATTATTTTGAGAGTGAGCAAGATAAGTGGATTGTAGAATCGATATTAGATTATCAAGCAAAACAATTCGCCGCACCAACATTAGACGTATTCAAAGTTAAGTTGGCATCATTGGGAACTGATACTCAAAAGAAACAAATCATAGAAAGAATAAAACAAATCTATGATGTATTCGGCAGTGAAGATATGGATTTTGTTAAAAAAGAATTCATTAAGTTCTCAAAGTTTCAGAAGTTAAAAGCCGCAATATTTCAATCAGTAGACCTAATCAAATCCGAAAAGAGTTGGGATGAAATAGGAGTTGTAGTTCAGAACGCATTAAAAGCGGGAATGGAAAACAATTTAGGTCATGATTACTATAAGGATATTGCGATGAGGATGGAAGAAACTAAAAGAAATTCAGTACCTACTGGATGGAAACCTATCAATGATTTAATGGATGGAGGATTAGGACCAGGTGAATTAGGAGTAATTGTAGCACCGAGTGGAGTTGGTAAGACTTGGGTATTGTGTAAGATAGCAGCTGATGCCGTAAGAAAAGGTTATAATGTAATGCATTATACACTAGAATTATCAGAAATCTATGCAGGTACGAGATACGATACTATTATGACTGGGATTCCATCTAACGAATTGAAAGATAGAAAAGAAGAAGTAGTAGCAAAACTTAAAAACCACAAAGCAAATTTGATGGTTAAGTATTATCCACCGAGAGGAGCAAGTGTTAAAACAATTAAAGCACATTTAGATAAGTACAAAGGATTTGGATTCAAACCGGATTTAATTATCATTGATTATGCAGATTTGTTAAAGCCCGTAAACAAACGAGATAGTACCTATGCAGAATTAGGTGGGGTATATGAAGAAATCAGAGGATTGAGTGGTGAGTTAGGTGTGCCAATTTGGACAGCATCACAAACCAATCGTTCAGCAATTGATTTTGAAGTTATACAAGCTGATTCAATTGCAGATTCTTATGCAAAAGTAATGACATCAGATTTCATTATGAGTGTAAGTAGAAAAGCAAAAGATAAGTTAAGTAATACTGCAAGGTTTCACGTTATGAAAAATAGATTTGGTGCAGATGGATTAACATTCCCAGCTAAGATGGATACTATGATTGGATTGATAGATGTATTTGAACCAACATCCGCAGATGGAGTAATAACACAGAAAGAATCTAACAATGGTGGTAACTTAGAAAAGAAACTTTTACATAAAAAATATATAGAAAATATGGGTTAATAAATATATAACTTGTGGAAAAAAAACTTAAAAAAAGTGGGTTATTTTCTTTCAAAAGTCGTATCTATATATGAATATACTAATAGTTATTGGTACATTTCACACTTTTTAAGAAAAAAGTTTTATTTATTAATCTTACAAAATTACAAAAAACAATGGACATTTCACAAAGGATTCTCTCTGACATTACGGTTTATATGAAATATGCAAAATTTCAACCTGAATTAAAAAGAAGAGAGACATGGGAAGAATTAGTTACGAGAAATATGAATATGCATATTAAGACGTATCCTAAATTAGAAGAAGAAATTAGAGAGAATTACAAATTTGTTTATGACAAAAAAGTTTTACCATCAATGCGTTCAATGCAGTTCGCCGGCAAACCAATTGAAATAAGTCCAAATAGAATTTACAATTGTGCATTCGCACCGATTGATGATTGGAGAATATTTTCTGAAATTATGTTCTTACTTTTAGGTGGAACAGGTGTAGGATATTCGGTTCAACAACACCATGTAGAGGCATTACCTGAAATTAGAAAACCAAACGCAGATAAGACTCGTAGATTCCTTATTGGAGATTCTATTGAAGGATGGGCAGATAGTATTTCCGTATTAGTAAAATCATATTTCTTTGGTGGTTCAAAACCGGTATTTGATTTTAGAGATATTAGAGCAAAAGGAGCTCGTTTAATTACAAGTGGTGGTAAAGCACCAGGTCCTCAACCCTTAAAAGAATGTTTGATTAAGATTGAAGGTATCTTAGATGCAAAAAAAGATGGTGATAAATTAAAACCAATTGAAGTGCATGATATTGTTTGCCATATTGCAGATGCAGTATTGGCAGGTGGTATTCGTAGAGCAGCATTGATTTGCTTGTTCTCTGCAAGTGATGAACAAATGATTAGTTGTAAGAGTGGTGCTTGGTGGGAAACAAATCCACAAAGAGGTAGAGCAAATAACTCAGCAGTCTTAATGAGACATAAAATTACAAAGGAATATTTCTTAGAACTTTGGAAAAGAATTGAAGCAAGTGGAGCAGGTGAACCTGGTATCTACTTATCAAATGACAAAGATTGGGGAACTAATCCTTGTTGCGAGATTGCATTAAGACCATTTCAATTCTGCAACTTATGTGAAGTAAATGTAAGTGATGTAGTAGACCAAAATGATTTAAACGAAAGAGTTAAAGCGGCATCATTCATAGGAACATTGCAAGCAGGGTATACTGATTTCCATTATCTTAGACCAATTTGGCAAAGAACAACTGAAAAGGATGCACTTATTGGTGTATCTATGACAGGTATCGGAAGTGGTGCAGTTTTGAAATTAGATATGAAAGCTGCGGCTAAAATTGTTAAAGAAGAAAATAGAAAAGTGGCAGAGGTACTAGGAATCAATATTTCAGCAAGAACTACAACCGTTAAACCAGCTGGAACAACATCTTTAGCATTAGGAACAAGTAGTGGTATTCACGCTTGGCATAATGACTACTATATTCGTAGAGTAAGAGTAGGTAAGAATGAATCAATGTATTCTCATTTGGTATTAAACCATCCTGATTTAGTAGAAGATGAATATTTTAGACCACATGATACGGCAGTAATTGGTATTCCACAAAAGGCACCTGATACTGCAATCTTTAGAACTGAATCTCCTATTCAATTATTAGAGAGAGTTAAGAAAGTACATAGTGAGTGGGTTAAACCTGGACATAGAAGTGGTTCAAATTCTCATAATGTTTCTGCAACGATATCTATAAGAGAACACGAATGGAAGGCAGTTGGAGAATGGATGTGGGAAAACAAAGAATTCTATAATGGACTTTCAGTATTACCTTACGATGGTGGAACTTATATTCAAGCACCATTTGAAGATTGTACGAAAGAAAGATATGAAGAATTAATGCAAACTCTAAGTGATGTAGATTTATCAAAGGTTATTGAGTTGGAAGACAATACAGACCTTAGTGGTGAGTTAGCATGTGCTGGGGGTGCTTGTGAAGTTAAATAAAAATGATGAAGAATTATATTATTTGGAAAATGGTAAAGTGGTTTTTACTCCTAAGTATCACATTGACAGAGGTGATTGCTGTGGGAGTGGCTGCCGCCATTGTCCTTATATTCCAACCAACATAAAAGGTAATACTAAATTAGATTCGTTATGGGAGAAAATCAATCAACAAAAAACAAAGAATTGACAGATAAAATTAAAGAAGAAAAACAAAAAGAAAAGGGACCTATAAAGTTTCAAATTCAATTAAACGAAGAACAAAAGGAAGCAAAAGATAAAATATTAAATAACGCAATTACAATTCTAAGTGGTAAAGCGGGTAGTGGTAAAACATTATTAGCTTGTCAAATTGCATTGGATATGTTATTTAAAAAAACGGTTAGTAAGATTATTATTACAAGACCAACAGTAAGTAAAGAAGAAATTGGTTTTCTACCAGGAGACCTTAGAGAAAAAATGGAACCTTGGATGCAACCAATCTATTCAAACTTTTATCTACTTTATAATAGAGAAAAAATAGATGAGATATTAGCAAACGGACAAGTTGAAATAGTACCGGTAGCATTTATGAGAGGTAGAACTTTTTTAGATTCATTTGTAATAGTAGATGAAGCTCAGAACTGCACTCATGAACAAATGGAAATGATTGTAAGTAGACTGGGTATTAGAAGTAAGATGGTAGTATGTGGCGATACTGCACAGGTTGATTTAAAGCAAAGGGGTGAAAGTGGATTTGGATTTTTACTTAGGGTAGCTCAAAAAGTAAAAGAAATGGCATCGCAAACATTATTAGTAAATCATAGACATTCAGTAGTTGATGCCCTATTAGAAGAATATGAAGATTTTAAAAACAAAAAAAATGGTAACAGTTAAAAAATTTAGTGCAGTGTGGTGTGGACCATGTAGAGCATTAGCACCGGTTATGAACGAGATTAAAGGACAATTTTCAAATGTAAAGTTTGAAGATTATGATGTAGATGAATTCAATGAAGAAGTTACAAAATATAATGTAACATCAGTTCCAACAATCATCATAGAAAAAAATGGAGAAGTGGTAGAGAGATTTACCGGATTGAGTTCTAAGTTAGCATATGTAAATGCTATAAATGAAGCTATAAAATAATAGGTTTTATTAAATAATTTTCGTAAATTTAGTTATATGTATTTAGATTACTTTAACCAATTCAAAAATATGTCACCATACCTGTATATTAATGCAGAACAATGGAAGCATATTCAAACCACATTTGAGAAAGCAGATGTGTGTGAATCCTTAGCAAAATTAGCTATGGAATATCCCCTACCTTATCAAGAAATTGATGAGGATGATGCCCGTAAAGAATATATGGCATTAAAGAAAACGAGATGGAACGAATTATTGAAAGATGATGAGTGGTTCATTCGTAAAGCAGGTGATAGTAAATTCGGATTAGGTTTCGAAGGTAAACAATTGTATTTTAGACGAGTTAATACTGGAAACCAAGCATCAAACTATTTTCAACAAGCGAATAGATGGGGTGTAGATGGGACAGTATCACCGGGTCCGGATAGAACTTGGCGAACATATGAATTTATGGTTACTCTAATGGGTGCAATGTACACATTAAAGTTTGATGAAATTGATAGAGGTAGTTTAAGAGTAGCTTTATCTTTACGAAAATATATTTGTTCTCAATTCAAACCAAATGTAGCAAAAGCATTATACGATTACTTTAAAGCAGAAACCGTATTAGATTTTGCAGCAGGTTGGGGAGATAGAATGTGTGGGTTTTATGCGAGTGAATACGGAAAACATTATGTAGGTATTGACCCTAGAAAAGAAAATCATCCAATCTACAAACAACAGGCAGAGTTCTATGAAAAGAATAATGGATTCTTTGAATTGGAAAAGAAAGCTGATTTTGTGGAGAGTCCAGCTGAAGATTTCGACTATGCTGGATATGATAATTACTTCGATATCGCTTTTACTTCTCCTCCTTATTTTAGTGTGGAACGTTATTCGTATGATGATACACAAAGTTGGGTTAGATATAAAACAATCGATGAGTGGAACGAACAATTCTTACACAAAGCATTAGGAAAGATTTGGAAAACTCTTAAAAAGGGTGGAACATTAATTGTAAATATTGCAGATGTGTATGCTAGTTCAAAAGGAACTGATAAAGGGTATAGAGCTATCACTACTCCTATGAACGAATTCCTAGAGAAACAAGAGGGTGCAGAATACTTAGGGTGTATGGGTATGGAAATGGCAAAAAGACCTGGTAGTGCAGGTGCTGGGGCAATTATAGAGGGGGATGAAGATAGATACACCGAAGAAGCATTGGAAAAAGCAAGAGAAGCAGCTGATAAAACTTTTTGTGAACCAATGTGGGTATGGAGAAAAAATTAAAAATACTTTACACAAATGGTGACTCGGTTAGTTGGGGTTCTGAATTAAAGGACAGAACTAATCGTTTCTCTACATTGTTAGCCAAAGAAAAAGGTTTGGTAGATTTCAATGTAGCTAGTAGTGGTATATCCAATGATAGAATTTATAGAAATACTTTAAGAGATTTATGTAAGTTTGTTAATGGTGAGCCAATTTACAATGAGGAATTAGGTTATGTTAAAGTAGATGAGATGTTTGTATTGATTTCATTTACCGCACCTACTAGATTTGATTATTTTGATGGTGATGTGTTTATAAATGAAAGATTATGGACACATAAAGATAAATGGGGTACAATTGATGAGACACGATTAACAGATAGTAAGTATGTAATTCATCAAACACACTTAACTCCTTCATTACTAAGGGTATTTCATCAGATAATTTCTCTTAAATCATTTTGTGAAGCAAATAAAATACCTTATCTTTATGTAAATGCATTCTTTGAGTATGATGAGGATGAAATTATGGTTCTAAATAAAGATATCAATACTGAAAAAGTAGCAAAACAATTTGATGATACGGATGATTACTTTGGGTTAGTAGATTTATGGAAACAAATTCCAAAAAGTTTTAAAGATATAAACCTAACAAAATATCTAAAAGGATTTAAGGATGATAGTATGTTTGAGGAAAGAGGACATCCATCACCAAAAGGACATAAAGAAATAGTAGAATTATTAAAAAATAAAATTTAAATATGTTACATAAACAAGAATACAATATATATTCGCCAGCACATGGTAGTGAGTTTCCTTCGGAGAAATACATTTCAGAAAAGACAGGTAAATCTATTAATGTAATTTATTTTTCTAACAATGTAATATTTGATGATAGTGTTATTCCATATTTGAAAGAGAAAGGATTAACCTGTGTACATGAAAAGAGAACATATTTTGAACCAACCGATTATAGTATTACTGCCGTATATGAATATGTACTAAACGATGATTTAATATTAATCGGATTTTCAAATAGGAATGATACATATCCGGGTGAAGATAACGATGATGATGAAGCAATTTTGAAAGCAAAGCAAGCACCTTTGAAATTATGGATTCAATCAACATGTGAGTTATCTAAAGTGTTTGATTTATTTCCTGAGTTGAATAATTTTGCTAAGAAAGATATGAAAGGTAAGATTCACTTATTGAAATCTACATCATATGGATTTGAAACTGAAGCATTTGATTTAGCAAAACCTATAATTGATTTGGATTTGAATTATGGAACAGGTTTTAGTGATATGCATAATAATATTGTGAACACTATACAAGGTAACAATGATAATAATGCAAAGTTAGTTCTATTACATGGATTAGCGGGGACAGGCAAAACAACATATCTCAAATACTTAGCACATGAATTAGGTAAGAAGGTTTTATTTTTACCACCTGTTATGGCAGAGAGTATTGTTAATCCAGACTTCGTTCCTTTCTTAATGGAGAACAAAGATTGTGTTTTGATTATCGAAGATGCTGAGAAAGTAATCGGTGACAGAAAAGATAGTGGTAGTTCAGTTGGGGTATCTAATCTATTGAATTTAAGTGATGGTATTTTAGGTGATATTCTAAACATACATGTAATAGCAACTTTCAATATGGATAAGGAAAGGATTGATAGTGCATTATTGAGAAAGGGTAGATTGATTGCTGAACACAAATTTGGTAAACTTAATTTGGATGATACGAATACATTACTAAAGAAGTTGAATAAACAAACAGAAGCTAAAGAGGGGATGACATTAGCAGAAATTTATAACATTGATAACCAACAAGATAAGACCAAAGATGAAAGGGTAACGATTGGTTTTACAAGATATTAATATATATAACTGATTGATACTCAACAAGTTATATCAAACTATCTATAATATTTGGTAGATTGAAAAAAATGTTGTATCTTTAAGTATAAGTTCATTGAAATATTGGGGATGCTTTGGAATTGATTGCAATGAGAATTGTAGTATCACACGTGGAGAGAAGTGCTAGTTCTCCTTAAATCTGCACAAAACAATAACTGACGAAATGTCAACTATGACCTTTGATTCCTTAATGGATTTCATCGGTGCCGATTACGCTGTAGCAGCATAATTACTCCCGTACACATCATGGGACAATTAAATAGAATGTGAAAAATGGTTTTCAGTTAAATCCCTAAAAACTGATGGTGGACCGTTGTACTAACCATACAGCCTCAATTCTTTTGAAAAGTTAGTAAGATTAAAACTTTATTCTAAACGTGTGACATGCTGGTATTATAATTACTTTGTAAGACAAGGGTTCGACTCCCTTCATCTCCACCAATATCGCGATGTAGTAGCAGAGGTAGCTCGCTAGGCTCATAACCTAGAGGTCGGAAGTTCGAATCTTCCCATCGCAACAAATGTTAGGGTTGAAGCCATCAACTAATAAAACCGATTGAGTGAGGCACGCAGTGCTGAAGAAAGCCGGACACCTTAACAAAAAAATCCCCAAAGAAATTTGGTAGATTGAAAACTTTAGTGTATCTTAGATATATAAGATTGGAACTTATAGGTGATGAAAGATACTCGGTATTCAATTTTATAAAAAAAGTTTACAAATATTTGTTAGTTTGAAAAAATTATCTTATATTTATAAAACAATGGGGTAATAGCCATTAAGTTCTTTAAAATATTAAAATCTTTACATAGTAGACTTGTTCTACATAGTAAATACCGGCCGCATATGGTCGTTAAATAAACTACGAAAGTAGGATAAAGTGAGTGTACTTAAGTGGTGCATTTGCGGCTCCTCCCCCGTAAGGGAGAATAGCTTAAGTATGCAAGTGGGATATTATTTGAGCTTTGTAGGTGGGGGTAACACTATCATTGAAGAGTTTGAATAATTGGGGTAGTATAGATACTCCAATTGAGGTGGGAACACCAATAAGAATAACCCATAGAATATCAGTAAGAAGTATAGACTTAATCCCTCTATATTATTGCGGTATTCAGTTTAAAAGTTATCTTAACATTAAGCCATCCGAAAGGACGCAAGATAAGATAGTGTACAAGTGGTGTTGTTACCATCCTTATATAGAGTTTACCAAAACCTATATTTGAAGATGACTTAAAAAACCGCAGTAGGGATATTGCATCGGGTAGTTTAGTATTCTCTCGACCAAAAGTTGGGGGAGCTAGTGGTAAACC
>Ga0214919_10010175_pt1 | contig 11978 bp, 11 predicted proteins | sample LL1503_MetaG_FD_177994 | JGI IMG/M metagenome (GOLD analysis project Ga0214919, IMG submission 177994) | Freshwater microbial communities from Lake Lanier, Atlanta, Georgia, United States - LL-1503 | ecosystem: Environmental > Aquatic > Freshwater > Lake | place: USA: Georgia | collected...
CAGGTCGGCGGTGACGCGCTCGCCCAGCCAGCTGACCATATAAAAACGCCCCGCCGACAGAACGCCCAGCGCCGTGGCCAGTAAAAACAAATTGACAAAATGACCTTGTACGGCGGCGGCATGGCCCCCGCTGCCGGCCGCGGCAATGCCGCCGTCAATCAGGCTGCGCAGTGCCAGCGGAAAGGCCAGCGTGGCAGCCGCTGTGGCCAGCAAAAAGAACAGCGCCACGCCAATGCGCATGCGGTAGGGCTTCAAAAACGGCAGCAAACCGCCCAGCGAGGTGGGTGGCGCGGTGGCGCGGGCGGTGGCGAGAGGTGGGGGCATAGGGGGTCGGTGGGGAGGATCAATCAGCGCAGGTTCGGCGCGCGGTGGGCGCTATCGGCCGGGCTGCCGCTTGGTGATAATGGTCGCACAAACGGGGCCCAGCCCTGTAGCGTGCGTGAAAAAACAGTTTGGCAAACCAAGGAGTGTTCCCCATGATAGTGGCTTCTTTTATAGGACAAAAAGGTGGTGTGGGCAAAAGTGCGCTGGCGCGGGTCTTGGCGGTGGCGGCGGCGCACCAGGGCCAGCGTGTGCTGATTGGTGACTTTGACCTGGAGCAGCTGTCCTGCGTAGAGTGGGCTGCGACCCGCATGGCCGCTGAGATCGAGCCCGAAGTCGAGGCCCGCGCCGCCAAGAGCATCAAAAAATTGCGCCGCGCTGCCGAAGGATATGACCTGCTGGTGGTTGATACGCGGGGTTTGGCCGACGATCTGACCACCGATGTGGCGCGTGAAAGCGATGTGGTGTTTTTGCCCACCGGCACCTCGATGGACGATTTGCGCCCCACGCTGGGCCTTGCCAAACGGCTGGCGCGCCTGCGCGATACGGGTGAAAAAATTGTGCTGGTCCTGTCCAAGACCGGCCGCTCCGAACGCCTGGTCGACAGCGCTTTGGCGCTGATTGAAGATTCCGGTTTCTCCTGCCTGAGCGTGCACTGGCCGCAGCGCGATGGTTTCCAGGCGGACCTGGATGCCGGGCGCGCAGGCAGCGAATCCAGCAACCCCCACCTCAAACAAGCCGCCGCCGAAATCGAAGCGGCCATGCTCGCCTGCCTCTGACGTTGACCTAGCGCAGCGCGGGCTCATGCCTGCGCATCCCCGGCCATCAACCGTTCGACAGCGTTCAGAACCTGCTCGGTGGCGTTGTCGGCCTGGTAATCCACCACCTGCCGCTGCGGCATGGAACGCAGCCAGGTGATTTGTCGTTTGGCGAGTTGCCGGGTCGCGGCTATACCCCGCTCGCGCAAGCTGCTCATTCCCCACAGGCCATCGAGCGTTTCCCAGGCCTGCCGGTAACCCACGCAGCGCATGGACGGCAGATCTGCGTGCAAATCGCCACGGGCGCGCAGAGCGCGCACCTCATCGATAAAACCCGCAGCCAGCATGGCGTCAAAGCGCTGCGCAATGCGCGCATGCAGCCAGGCCCGGTCTAGCGGCTCCAGCGTAATCAGCGGCACATTGGATTGCGCGGGCGCAGCGCTGCGGGCGTGGAAGTGCGACAGCGGCAGGCCGCTGGCGCGGTACACCTCCAGCGCGCGCTGGATGCGCTGGCTATCCGCCGGAGCCAAGCGCGCAGCGGTAAGCGGATCCACCTGCGCCAGTTCGGCGTGTATCGCCGGCCAGCCTTTTTGCTGCGCCTCGGCTTCGATGGCGGCGCGCAGGGCGGGTTGCGCAGGTGGCATGGGGTCTATGCCGTCGAACAATGCTTTGAAATACAGCATGGTCCCGCCCACCAGCAGCGGCAGCCGGTTGCGCGCGGCGATCTGGTGGATCAGGGCCTGCGCGTCTTGCACAAATTCTGCCGCGCTGTAGGCCTGCAGTGGGTCGCGGATGTTGATCAGGTGGTGCGGAACCGAGGCCAGTTCGGCAGCGCTGGGTTTGGCTGTGCCGATGTCCATGCCACGGTAGACCAGCGCCGAGTCCACGCTGATGATTTCCACCGGGTGGGCTCGGGCAATGGCCAGCGCGGCAGCGGTTTTGCCACTGGCCGTCGGACCGGCCAGGCAGATGTACAGCGGCAGCGCCGCAGCGGAGCCGGATGCGGGCATCAGCGCCCCCGCATGAACAGCCGGTCGAGCTCGGCCACGCTGATCTGCCGCCAGGTCGGGCGGCCGTGGTTGCACTGGTCGCTGCGCTCGGTGGCTTCCATCTGGCGCAGAAGGGCGTTCATCTCGTCCATGTTCAAGCGCCGGTTGGCGCGCACCGCGCCGTGGCAGGCCATGGTGGACAAGATCTCGTCTTGCGCGCGCTGGATCACGGTGCTGGTATCGTGCTGTGCCAGCTCAGCCAGCACGCTGCGCGCCAGTTCCACTGCTTCGCCCTGCGCCAGCGTGGCCGGTACCGCCCGCACGGCGAGGGTTTTGGCCGAGAAAGCCGCCACATCCAGGCCCAGCGTGCGCAGCGTCTCGGCGTGGGTTTGCGCGGTATCGATCTCTAGCGGCGTTGCCGCAAACGTGGCGGGCAAGAGCAGCGGCTGGCTGGCGATGGTGGGCGCCGCACCGCCTTGCAACTGGGTTTTGAGCCGCTCGTAAACGATGCGTTCGTGCGCGGCGTGCATGTCAACGACGATCAGGCCTTGCTTATTTTCGGCCAGGATGTAGATGCCTTGCAATTGCGCCAGCGCCCGGCCCAGCGGCCAGTCTTCAGGGGGCGCATCAGCTATGGGTTGTGGCGCAGAAGCCTCGCCCTTTGGGGGTTGCCAGAGCGCCCCGATCTCCGCTACCCGCGTGCCCGGTGGGGCATCGCGCCACGGCGCTGCCTGCGCGCTGGTTTTCCAGGCTGGCGGGTCCGCCTCGGCTGCGCGCAAGGCCATGGGGGCCTGGGTGGAATACAGCGGTTGCGCAGCGGCCGCTTGGCCGCGCAGGCCGAAGGCGTCTTGGCTGGCTGAAGCAGCCTCGGCGCTGGCCGCGCGCGGGGCAGCCAGCGCGGCCTCGACTGCGTGGCGGATCGCTTGGTGGACTTCGCGGCTGTCACGAAAACGCACCTCGATTTTGGTGGGGTGCACATTCACATCCACCCGCGTCGGCTCCATCGCCAGGTACAGCGCGTAGACCGGTTGGCGCTGGCCGTGCAGCACGTCTTCAAAAGCGCTGCGGGCGGCGTGGCTGAGCACCTTGTCGCGCACGAAGCGGCCGTTCACATAGGCGAATTGCTGGTCGGCGCGGGCCCGTGCGGCGTCTGGAATGCCGACCCGGCCCCAGACCTTCAGGCGGTGGGTGTCGGCGGTATCAGCGTCACCGCTGGTCCATTCCACAGTGATCGAGCGCGCCAGAAAATCCGCGCCCAACACATCGCCCAGCCGCTGATCCAACGTGGCCGCGGGGGCCGGCCCATCAGCGCAGCGCCGCCATTGTTCGACCAGCTTGCCTTCGTGCCAGATGGCAAAGCCCACATCCGGTCGCGCCAGCGCGTGGCGACGCACGGCTTCGATGCAATGGGCCAGCTCGGTGGCGTCGGTCTTGAGGAATTTGCGCCGCGCCGGTGTGCTGTAAAAAAGCTCTTTCACCTCCACCGTGGTGCCGGGTGCGCGGGCGACGGGTCGCAACTCGCCAGTGCGCCCGTCCAGCATGAAAGCGTCCGCGTCGGCGGTGCGCGAGAGGATGGCGCAATCGGCAATCGCGTTGATGGCGGCCAGCGCCTCGCCGCGAAAACCCATGGTGGCCACCGACTCCAGGTCCTCCAGGCTGCCGATCTTGCTGGTGGCGTGGCGCTTGAAGGCAATCGGCAATTCAGCCGACGGAATGCCCACGCCGTCGTCCTCTACCGCAATCAAGCGCACGCCACCCGCCAGCAGCCGAACCGTGATTTGGCGCGCCTGCGCGTCCAGCGCGTTGTCGACCAGTTCCCGCACCACCGAGGCCGGGCGCTCCACCACCTCACCGGCAGCAATCTGGCTGATCAGCGTGTCAGGGAGTTCACGGATAGGGCGGCGCGCGTGGGGGAGGGACGGGGTCACCTGGGCATTTTAGTTGGCGCTCTACGCGGGTGATCCCGGGAAAACCGGTGCGGCGCCGGTCATAAAATATTGTCATAAATTGACTAATAAATAATTTATTGGCTAATTATTTCAATTATTGAGCAATTAAATAGCGTAAAAAAACCTTTTATCACACAATAAGCAATGATCTGGCGCGTCCACCTGCGTAAACTGCCCGGCATCCTGCCAATCAACTGCCAAAGGTTTCCATGCTCCAGAACCCCGCTACCAAGTACCGCGCTTTCCCGGCCATCGATTTGCCCGACCGCCAGTGGCCCAGCCGCACCATCACCACGCCACCCATTTGGATGAGCACCGATTTGCGCGACGGCAACCAGTCGCTTTTTGAGCCCATGAATCTGGAGCGCAAGCTGCGCATGTTCCGCAGCGTCTGCCAGATTGGCTTCAAAGAAATCGAGGTCGGCTTTCCCAGCGCCTCGCAAACCGACTTTGACTTTGTCCGCAAGCTGGTCGACGACAAGCTGATTCCGCAGGACGTCACCATCGAGGTGCTGACCCAGGCGCGCGAGCACCTGATCCGCCGTACCTTCGAGTCCGTGGTCGGCGCGCGGCGGGTCATCATGCATGTCTACAACGCCACTGCGCCGCTGTTCCGCGATGTGGTGTTCAACATGAGCAAGGCCGAGGTCGTACAGCTCGCGGTGGACTCGGTCAAGCTGATCAAAGAGCTGGCGCAGGCCCATCCGCAAACCGAGTGGGTTTTGCAATACAGCCCCGAACTGTTCACCTCCACCGAGCTGGAATTTGCCAAAGAGGTGTGCGACGCAGTCACCGCCGCCTGGGGCGCCACGCCCGACAACAAAGTCATTCTCAATTTGCCCGCCACCGTGGAAGTGGCCACGCCTAATATTTACGCCGACCAGGTCGAGTGGATGCACCGGAACGTGGCGCGCCGCGACAGCGTCATCATCAGCCTGCACCCGCACAACGACCGTGGCACGGCCGTAGCCGCCGCCGAGCTCGGCATCATGGCCGGAGCGGACCGCGTGGAAGGCTGCCTGTTCGGCAACGGCGAGCGCACCGGCAATGTGGACATCGTCACCCTGGCGCTCAACCTCTACACCCAGGGCGTGAACCCGGGCTTGGACTTCTCAGACATCAACGCCGTGGCCCGCACGGTGGAGCATTGCAACCAGCTGCCCATCCACCCGCGCCACCCGTATGTGGGCGATTTGGTGTTCACCGCGTTCAGCGGCTCGCACCAGGACGCGATCAAAAAGGGCTTCTCAGCGTTGGACAAAAAAGGCTTGTGGAATGTGCCTTACCTGCCCATCGACCCGGCTGACGTGGGCCGCACCTACGACTCCATCATCCGCGTCAACAGCCAGTCGGGTAAAGGCGGCGTGGCGTACCTGATGGAAGCCGAGTTCGGTGTGGTCATGCCGCGCCGCTTGCAAGTGGAGTTTTCCGGCGAGGTGCAGGCCTACACCGACACCCACGGCGGCGAAATGACCGCGCAGGCCATCTGGGATTTGTTTGCCGCCACCTACCTCGACACCACCGCGCCGCTGCACTACGTGGAACACAACCTTACCGACCATCCGCACAACACCAGTGGGCAGGGCATCCGCCTGGTGGTGGAAGCGGCCGGTGTGCGCCACGTCCTCAAAGGCCATGGCAATGGTCCCATCGACGCTGCGGTCCAAGCCCTGCAAACTCTGGGTGTGCGCGTGCAGGTGCGCAACTTTGAGGAGCGTTCCACCAAAGCCAGCGAAGAAGCCGGCGAGGCGCAGGCCTGCGCCTTCATGGAATTGGCGACGGTGGGCAGCGACAAGGTCGAGCGCTTTGGCGTGGGTCTGGATACCAATATCGTCACCGCTTCCATCAAGGCCTTGGTGAGTGGGGTGAACCGCCTTGGCGTCAGCGTCCAAGCGCCCGCCGCTGTGCTGGCAGCCTGACGCGTCTGGCCCCGAGGGCCTGAAGGCCAGCGGGCGCTGATAATCCCGCGTCATGGACCTTCTTTTTCTGCTTGCCTTTGTGGCGGCCATTGCCGCCCAGTGGCGCAAAGCCCAGGAGCACCGCCAGCGCGTGCATTTTCTGGCGGGTTATTTGCGCAGCTACCAGATTGAAAAGCTCATGGAAACCCTGTCCACCGGCTATTTGCGCGCCCTGGGCGAGAAAGATCCGGAGCGGGCGCAAAGTGTCTGGAACACCCTGGCTTTGTCGGAGGGCCAGCTCGAAGAGCAGTTCAAACGCTTTGCCAACGAGTTGAATGGTGCCGACGAGGCGTCCAGCCGTGTTAGCCGCCTGCCCATGGATCTGCCGTTTGTGCGCCAGTGGTTTCCATCCACCACCTTTGACCTGCGCCGCCTGATGCGCATCCACGCGCAGGGCATCACCAGCACCTTGGGCAACGCCCGCCAACTTTCGCAACGCGACCGCGCCTTTCAACTCTGCGCCGAGATGTTTTTGATGCAGCACAGCTGCCACTGGTTTTGCAACGCCCGCATGGTCGCTTCCGCCCGCCTGCTGGCGCGCCACCAAACCCGCTACGACCAGGTCCTGGCCAACGTGGGCGAGGGCACCCGCGCCGCTTACACCGCACTGGTGGCGGGGTGGACGCCTACGCTGGGGTGAAGCGGCCGCCCGAGCACCGCTCCAGCCCGGCCAGGTCATGGCGGGTTTGCACCTCTGACAAACCGGCTTGTCGAAGCAGCGCACACACCGCCTGCGCCTGCTCAAAACCATGCTCCAGCAGCAGCCAGCCACCGGGGTGCAGGTGCGTTGGAGCGCTGGCGATGATGGTGCGGATGGCATCCAGGCCATCGGCGCCGCCGCTCAAGGCCATTGCCGGTTCGTGGTGCAGGGCGTCCAGGTGCGGGTCGCCCTCGGCCACGTACGGCGGGTTGGAAACGATGGCATGGAAACGGCCTTGCGCGCCGTGTAGCCAGTCTCCCTGCGCGAACTGCACCGGCAATCCCAAACGCTGCGCGTTGGCCTGCGCCACGGCCAGCGCGTCCGCGCTGTGGTCCAGCGCATGCACGTCCCACAAGCGGCGCTCGTGTTGGAGCGCCAGGGCGACTGCGCCGCTGCCGGTGCCCAGATCCAGCACCCGTTGCGGTGCGGGCGGCAGGGCCTGCAGCGTCCAATCGACCAAGGTCTCGGTGTCGGCCCGGGGGTCGAGTACGCGGGCGTCGACCAGCAGGTCCAGACCGTAAAAAGCCTTGTGCCCGGTGATGTAAGCCAAGGGTTCGCCATGGAGTCGCCGCGCCAAAACGGATTCCCACAGAGCCAGGCTGTCGGGGGGCAACACGTCGGTGTCATGGGCGATTAACCAGGCGCGTTCTTGCGGACTGCGCCCGCTGGCGTGCAGCAGCAAAAGCTGCGCGTCCAGCCGGTGCAGACCGCCGGCCTGCGCCTGGGCCAGCGCGTGCGCCAGGGTGGTGCTCATGTGCAGCCCAAGGTCACGCACCGACTTCAAGCGCGGCCAGTTGCTGCGCGGCCTCATAGGCTTGCAGCGCTGAGACCACATCACCCAGATCGCCTTCCATGATGCCCAGCAGCTTGTACAGCGTGAGGTTGATGCGGTGGTCGGTCAGCCGCCCTTGCGGGAAGTTGTAGGTGCGGATGCGGTCGCTGCGGTCGCCGGTGCCGACCAGGCTTTTGCGCTCGGCGGCGTCTTTGGCGGCGCGCTCGCTGCGGTCTTTTTCCTGGATGCGCGCGGTCAGCACGCGCAGGGCCTGGGCTTTGTTGCTGTGCTGGCTGCGCCCGTCTTGGCATTCGGCAACGATGCCGGTGGGCAGATGGGTGATGCGCACCGCGGAGTCGGTCTTGTTGATGTGCTGCCCGCCCGCACCGCTGGCGCGGTAGGTGTCAATGCGCAAATCGGCCGGGTTGATTTTGATGGCCTCTTGTTCGTCGGGCTCGGCCAGAACGGCCACGGTGCAGGCGCTGGTGTGGATGCGGCCTTGCGTTTCGGTGGCGGGTACGCGCTGCACCCGGTGGCCGCCGGACTCGAACTTCAGCGTGCCATAAGCGTTGTGGGCTTCGACCCGTATCACCACCTCTTTGTAGCCACCGAGCTCGCTCACCGATTCGCTCATGACCTCGACTTTCCAGCCCAGGCTGTCGCAGTAGCGGGTGTACATGCGCAGCAAATCGCCCGCGAACAGAGCCGATTCGTCACCGCCAGTACCGGCGCGGATCTCGACAAAGGCGTTGCGCGCATCGTCGGGGTCTTTGGGCAGCAGCATGCGCTGGAGTTCAGCCTCCAACTCCGCCATCTCGGCGCTGGCGCTGTCGATCTCTTCCTGCGCCATGGCTTGCATCTCCGCGTCGCCAGCGGCTTCGCTTTGCATCGCATGCGCCGCATCCAGATCCGACTCGCGCTGGCCGTAGCGCTGCCAGCGGCTGGCGACTGCGGCGACGTCGGTGTGCTCGCGCGAGAGCGCCAAAAACTGCGGCATGTCGCGCATGATGTCTTCGCGCGAGAGCAAAAATTCCAGCTCGCCTTGGCGGTCGGCGTACTTGGCGAGTTGTTGGCGCAAAAAAGGTTTCATAAAGGGACCAGAAAAACAGCAGCTACGGGAGGTGCGCCTGCAGGCGGCGCGCGGCAGGATCGCGCAGGGTAGCTACTGCTCAGGGTCGGCTTCGTTGGCGTGGTATGCAACCTGCGGCGCCGATCCCTTGTTGCGCAAAAACAGGCGCTCGATCGCGGCGCTGGTATCGGCGCGCTCTTGCGCGTCACCGGCCTGCAGTTGCTGGTAGGCACCATGCAGCATCTTTTGGGTCAGGCCTTTGGAGAGGGCTTCCAGCACGCTACCGACGTCTTCACCCCGTGCCAGCATTTTTTTGGCCCGCGCGATTTCGGCGCCGCGCCACGCTTCGGTCTGTTGGTTGAGTTGCTGGATCAGCGGCACATGCTCGCGCTGGTCGACCCAGCGCATAAAGCTTTGCACGCCCGCGTCCACAATGGCTTCAGCCTGGGCCACCGCAGACTGGCGGCTGGCCTGGGCGGTTTGCACCACGCCGGCCAGATCGTCCACGGTGTACAGGTAGACATCGCGCAGGGCTTTGACTTCCATCTCAATGTCGCGCGGCACAGCCAGATCGACCATGAACATGGGGCGGTTACGGCGTTTTTTCAGGGCCCGCTCGACCGCACCCAGGCCGATGATGGGCAGGGTGCTGGCGGTGCAGCTGATCACGGCGTCAAATTCATGCAGCCGCTGCGGCAGATCTGCCAGCGGCATCACGCCAGCCCCAAAGCGCCGCGCCAGCGCCTCGCCGCGCTCCATGCTGCGGTTGGCGACTGCCATGCCTTTGGGGTTTTTCGCCGCGAAGTGGGTGGCACACAGGTCAATCATTTCCCCGGCACCCACGAACAGCACGCGGATTTGGCCCAGGTCTTCAAACAACTGCCCGGCCAGTCGCACGGCGGCAGCGGCCATGCTGATCGAGTGGGCGCCGATATCGGTGGTGCTGCGTACCTCTTTGGCCACGGTGAAGGAGCGCTGGAACAGCTGCGACAAGGTGCTGCCCAGAGCGCCCGCCTCATCGGCAATGCGCACCGCATCTTTGAGCTGCCCCAGGATTTGCGGCTCGCCCAGCACCATGGAGTCCAGACCACTGGCCACCCGGAAGGCGTGGCGCGCGGCCAGGGTATCGCTCAGGCTGTAGGTGTGGCTGCGCAGCGCATGGACGGGGACACCGCCGCACTGGGCCAACCAGTCCAAGGTACGTTCGATTTCAGACTGGCCACCCGCGCAATAAATCTCGGTGCGGTTGCAGGTCGAGACGATGGCCGCCTCGGGAACTTGCACCAGGCTTTGGCGCAGGGTATTTAGGTGCGGGACGATTTGGTCCAGACCAAAGGCGAAGCGGCCACGCAGGTCCAGCGGCGCGGTGGTGTGGTTGATGCCAAGGGCCCAGACGGTCATAGAGGGGGGATTATAAAATTGTTGGCCCTTGCGGCATTCCCAACCCGCCGCCATGAACATCCTCTCGCTCTTCAACCATCTGCTCAATTTTGTGGCACCGGCCGTGTTTGTGGGGTTTTTCCTGGCTGCGCTAGCGCCCTGGGTGCTGCGCAAGTCGCCGCGCCGGGGCACTTGGATGGTCCGCGCGCTGAGCAATACCGCCTGCGGTCTGTGCGCCTTGTTGGGCGGACTCTGGTTTTTCGGCAATGACGGCAAGATGGCCAGCTACCTGGGGCTGGTCCTGGCCAGCGCGGCCAGCCAGTTCTACTGGATGCAGGCATGGCGCAAATGAGCGAGACCGATAGCGCCGGTCTGCGCATCGTCCGCGCTGGCCCCGAGCACCTGGCTGCGTTGACTGATTTGATCTTTGAACATGGCGCCAACGTCTGGAACTACTTGCCCGAAGACGGTATCCGCGAGCATCTGGACTGCGTCGTTGCAGGCCGCGACCACGGCGTGCTGGCCCTGCAAGACGGGCAATTGTTGGGCGCGGTGACGTTTGGCCTGAGCACCGACTTCGACGCTTACCTGCCCGCACACAGCCGGGGCACGCCACAAGGCTACGTGAGCGAAGCGGTGGTGCGGCGCGAGCGCACTGGCCAAGGCCTGGGCACGCGCCTGCTGCGCGAAGCATTGGCGGTGCTACCCACCATGGGCGTGGACGCTGTGTTTGTCGACCGCCATGAAGAAAACCTCGCCTCGGCCGGCATGATGCGCAAGGCGGGATTCACGGAAGTAGAGACCTACGCCGACCCCCGCCGCCGCCCGCACGGCTCGGGCCGCACCACGGTGTGCCGCTTCAGCTTTACGGATGGAACTGGTCTACCCGGTCGGTGATCACCCCGTCGGTACCTAGGTCGATCAGGCGCTGGACCTCGTCGGCCTCGTTCACGGTGTAGCTGAGCAAGCGAAACCCTGCTGCTTTCGCCAGCGCCACCGACTCGGCGTTCCAGAGTTCATGGTTGCAGACAATGGCCTGGCATTGCAGCCGCTTGGCATGGGCCAGCCACTGCGCCCATGGTTGGTCCTCCAGCGCGTGGATCAGCAGGCCCCGTGGCAGATCGGGCTGCGCGGCCAAAGCGCCTTCGAGCGCAGCTATTTCAAACGAAGTTAGCAAGGGCGGCACCGATGTGTTGCGCCACAAGCGCGCCGCCTGCTGCGCCACGACTTCGCCGGTGTGGCGTTCGGTGCCCATGGTGGGTTTGATCTCGATATTCAAAAAATAGCCATGGGCGACACAAAAATGGGCAATAGCTTCCAGCGTGGGTAGGGGCTCGCCTGCGTAAGCCGGGCTGTGCCAGCGGCCGGCGTCTAGGCTCACCAGGTTCTGCCAGGGGTGGCGTCCGGCCACCGGTTCCGCCACGCTGGCGGGCGTCGCCGTGGTGGTGCGATCCAGGGTGTCGTCGTGCAATAAAAAGGCAATGCCGTCGACGCTGAGTTTGGCGTCGCACTCGAACATGCGGTAGCCGTGCGAGGCACCCAGGCGAAAGGCGGCCAAGGTGTTCTCGGGCGCCAGCGTGCCCGCGCCGCGGTGGGCAATCCAAAAAGGGTAGGGCCAATCGTGCATGGAGGTCTCTCAAGGCTGCGGTGCGCCGCATTGTGCCCCTGCGTTAACATCCGCCGCCCATCGCGATGACGTCTCTTTCCTACCTAATCCCTTCTTCCCAATACCTATGGCCGGACTGAGCAAAAACTCCCCCACACCGCAAGCGCTGACCGTGCATGCGCAGTCGCGCGTGCTCGAGATCAGTTTTTCAGACGGCGCGTCCTTTCGCATTCCCTTCGAGCTGATGCGGGTGTATTCGCCCTCCGCCGAGGTGCAAGGCCATGGTGAGGGGCAGGAGGTTTTACAAACCGGCAAGCGGACGGTCACCCTACAAAGTTTGGAGCCGGTCGGCAATTACGCGGTGCAACCGACTTTTTCCGATGGCCACGACACCGGCATTTTTTCCTGGGACTATCTTTACCACCTCGGCGCGCAAGAGGCCGCTTTGTGGGCGAAGTACGAAGCCCGCTTGCAAA
>Ga0214919_10010176_pt1 | contig 11978 bp, 13 predicted proteins | sample LL1503_MetaG_FD_177994 | JGI IMG/M metagenome (GOLD analysis project Ga0214919, IMG submission 177994) | Freshwater microbial communities from Lake Lanier, Atlanta, Georgia, United States - LL-1503 | ecosystem: Environmental > Aquatic > Freshwater > Lake | place: USA: Georgia | collected...
AGTTATAATGTCATATTAGAACATGGAAAGAAAATAAAAATAGCAACGATTGATACAATGTTGAGTTTTTATTTTGCTTTTTTATATGCGAATAAACCATACTATGATAATGAGAGAATATTATGTATGGCCAAATTTTTGTTTGATGTTCAACAAAAAAATCGTTTAGAACAAAAAGGACTTTTAAGAAGATTCAGTATTATTTGTTATGGTCATCAAGAATCGGTGGAAGAAATGAGAGCAGAAAAGGCGAAAAAATTTAGAGAATTAAAAGATAAAAGAGGAACAAGAGAATTTGAAGAATGGTTTTTGAATTATCGACCTGGATCAGGAAGTAAAGTAAGTAGTTCACCAAAAAAAGAAGAAAAAGAAAAAGAAAACCGTCCTAATAATGACAATCATTATTTCGAGAAACATCGTTTCAATAAAACAAAAACAAGTAGAAAAGAAAAAAAATCAAAGACAAAATCATTCAAGTTTAAAAGTTGGAAGAATAAAACACTAAAAAATAATGAATTGTATTAGTTGAATGAATTCTTTCGGAAAAAAATATTTTACTTAATTTGAATTAATTTTACACCTTTTATCATTTAAAATGCCCAATATTTACATAATAATATTTTCAACTGCGTTAATAATATATATATAATGTATTATTATATATTATTATATGTTAAATAATTTTATTGGAACTCAATATCGTTTAGCAGATAACTGGTTTAACCATATAGATGTTAGTAATTATTCTAATAAACAAATCAAGTATTTAGAAATTGGAACATTTTATGGTGCTAATATTTTATCTGTTGCGAATACTTATGGATTACATAATGATAGTAAATTGTATTGTATAGACCCTTGGGAAGATTATGATGATTATCCTGAATATAAAAACCAACAACCATCAATCTATAACTCATTTATTAATAATATTGAAAATTCTGGAGTTAAAGATAAAATAATAATAAATCGTGGATATTCTAATTTAGAAATACCAAAGTTTCAAGATGATTTTTTTGATATTATTTATATAGATGGAAATCACGAACCAGAATATGTATTAGAAGATGCTGTTTTAAGTTTTAGAAAATTAAAAAAAAATGGTATAATGATATTTGATGACTATGGATGGGGGGGTCCGGATTTAACACAAAAGGGTATAGATGGGTTTTTATCTGGTTATCATAAAAGAATAAATTATTTAGGTGAAAAACAAAGTCAAGTATTCATTAAAAAAATATAAATATTGGGCGTTTTAAATGATAAAAAGTGTAAAAATCTACAATCTACTACAATAATTTATAATCTACTACAATAATTTATAATCTACTATAATAATTTATAATCTAGAATCTAGAATCTACAAAATGGACAAGCTTTTTTAAATAAATGAGGATAACAACTAGTACAAACACAATGACCACAAATCAAATCAATATTCAAAGCAGTTTCATAACAAATTCCACATTCTACAAAATGATTCAAGCTAGTAAATAATTTTCTTTTATTTTCAAATACCATGATATCTTTTTTAGAATTAATTTTTTTCAATTTATTCAAGATATACGTAGGTTCAGTCATTGTTGTAATATTATTTTCAGAAACAACTGATTCTAATATTTCTTTCACCATAAATAAGTTGAAATCTTTTTCGCCATCATTGATTAAAGATTTTGACTCACTCTTATCTTTAGTTTCTAATGCCATTAAATAATATTTTTTCATGTTTTCTTTATCACTATTATTTTGGTAATAAATAGATAACTCAAACATACAATCAGGATCTCCTTTTTCAATTCCCATGAAATAGTACTTAAACATATTCTGAAAATCATTTTTATCGAAATAATGATTTCCCAAGTTGAAAATGGCACTATTAGAACCGAATTCAATTGCTAACAAATAGTATTTAATAGTGTTTTCTTCTGCTCCAAAATGGTCATCAAAATATACACCAAGTGTTTCTGCCATTTTACAAACATAAGTCTCACTATCATCCTTATTTATGATTTTATTTCGAATATTTTTTAAATAATTACCTGATTGATAGATTTCAATTCCTAAAATATACATTTTTGACATTTGTAATTGTTTTTTATTTTTAGTTAAAAATAATCCATATAAATAATAAGGTTTAATATACTTTAAATTTACAGCTTTTAAATAATACTCATTTGCCTTTTCATTAAAACTGATATTTTCATAATATTTGGCTAATCCACAAATAGAATCAATATCGTTTAGTTCTTCACCTCGTAAATACCATTTTAACATATTATGTGTATCTTTCTGCATGGAATAATAATGACCTAGATTATAAATAGAATCTATATCACCACATTCGGCTGCTTTTTCATAATAATAAAGCATGTTATCATAGTCTTCAATTTCGTCATAATAATTACCAAGATGAAACATTGCTTCTACTGAACCATCTTCAATACATGTGAGTAAATATTCTTTCATATTTTCATAGTCAGCATAACGATCAAAAAGTCTGGATTGTTCCATTACAAAATAATTGGAACTGAACAATCCAATAGATTCTTCTTTTTGTTGTGACATATTTTATTAATGAATTGATTTATTTGAAAAGTTATTTGAAAAGGTTAGTATTCTAAAATTCATTTCAATTTTTTTATAATATATATTATTCGAAAAACTACTTAAAGAAATATTCTTTTATATATGTGGTGTATACAAAACAAACACCATTCATTCAGTCCAGACACTAGTAGGCTAGTGGTAAACTTTTCGCCTTCCAAGCGAATGTCCTGGGTTCGATTCCCAGCTAGTGTAATTTCACTTTTTTATAAAAGTGGATCAAAAAACATGAAATAATGAATAAGTATTTCATGTTTTCTTCAAAAAAATAAGCTATATAGATTTTGCTCCACTTTTGGTAAAAGTAGATTTTATATACAAAAAGATCCCACTAAATTATGATATGCGTCGTGAACTATACTAGTTAACATTTTATAAATTACGGTTTCATTATATTCCAAAGGTAAATGTTTTTTGATAAATAATAAGAAAGAAATGATAATAAAATTAATTTTTTCCATTTTTAATTTAATATAGTTGTGGATTTTGTTAATAATATTCCACTCATTAACATAACTACACATTCGCGTATTACTTTGTTTTATAAAAAAAGTATGAATATCCAACATTCCAGATAGTATTCTATGAATATTCGTTTTTTCATTTTTCACACATATCATATCTAATAATTTGTCATAACCATACAAATCTAGATATAGTATTTTTCTTTTAGAACTATTTTTATCTTTATTTGTATTTGTATTTAAAGGAAAAATATACGGATTAACACCATCCATGTATTTGTTTTTATAAAGAATATTACCATTAATGACAAATGGAACAAAACAAGAACGAATAAGACAGTCTATTACTTCATCTATATTTTTATAATCATGTTTCACTATTTTTTTATGAAATCTCATATTGTAAAAAGTAATATAAAATCGATTTTTTAAATTTTCACATATATTTTTCGGGATAGATTCTTTTAATAAATCTTTTAAATTTGTCAAAAGAGTTAAATGATGTTCTTCTTGAAAACACTTGAAAAATAATCCATATAGTTCTTCTGCTAAATGAAGAGAATCCATAAAATAAAGGAAACCCATAACAGATCCAATACTACATCCGGATATTCTCTCTATTTTAATATAATTACGTCGCTCCATTTCTTTCAAAAAATACAATCCTCCAATTAAATAACTACCATTAAACATACCTCCGTCTAACACTAAATCTAGTTTCAATGGCTTTTTTACATTGGTAATATTTTTTGGTAAGTTTACAATAAGTTTTTCAATATATTTTTCAATCATTTATTCAAAAATATATTTTTTATTATTATATTATTCAATATAATATATCTCTAATATACACTAAAATACACTAATATACACTAAAATATCTCTAATGTACACTAAAATACACTAAAATGAAAAATAATTTTATGTAAAATATAATACAAAAGTCCAAATAAACAACTTGTAAAAATAAATCCGTTTATGTTATAATTTCCATCTTTGGAAAAAATCATGGGTAAATAATTAAATAATGTTTTTTTGAAAATAGGTAATTGAAATAAAAAATACAAAACAGCTAATAACAAAGGAATTTGAATTTCATTGTACATTTCATCTAATGAATTATTATTTTTACTGGAATTATTGTAATTATGAATAATATCTTCATTGGATTCATACTCTTTAATGTAATCAGATTTATTCACTGGTTGAGGAATATAATTAGGTTGAATTTGGGGATCTTGAACTACCGAAGAAGTAATCTGAGGAATATCTCTTGATGGAAGCTGTGTTACTCCAGTTGTACTTGCTTGTTGAAGTCCACTTACAATTTGATTAATTGTGGTTTGATCTAAAGAAAATGAATTTTGCGGTTGAGCTTGACCTTGCGTATTTATATTTTGAGAATTAATACCATTTTCTTGAACCGTTAAGGAAATATTACTTCCTCCTCCGGCAGGATCCATTGGTAAATCCAAAATGCTAGTAGTATCTGTCATATAATTATTATAAAGAAGCTTTTGCTTATAATAATTACGAATATAAGACTATATAATATTTAAGAAATATTTATTGTCACTTTCTATACTCTAAACAAAATCAACGATTTTTTTGCTAGGATCACACTTTGATGCTACAGGAACATATTTATAACATTTATTATCTAATTTATATATTTTATTATTGATTTCATCTAAAGATGGAGCGTGAAATTCTAAACAATCTTTTCCTTTACAAACAGATCGAAATAAAGTTGCTAAACCAAAACCTAATAAAATAGACATCATTGTTTTTCCGGTATTACTATGAACAAATTTAGATAAATATACCATTTATATATTATAGATAAATAAGATTTATTACCTAATTTTGAATTGGAATGCTACTTATTTTAGATGGATCGGATGGACAGTCTACTTCTACTTGTTCAAAAGAAAAACAATTGTCTGCTTTGTCTTTAAATAACATCTTGTTTATATTTTCTGGACTTGGATAAATGTAAATAGTTTTTTTGTCTGGACCCAAAATATAAACAAAGAACAATCCAATTGCTAAACTTACAAAGAATATTGGTAAAGAGATATATTTAAAGAACATATTTGTTTTTATATAATAAATATAAATATTTAATAATACACTAAATATTTATTGATATTCATTATTAATTTTTCTTAGAGCAATGCTGATTATTTGTTGTATATTTAACCAGAGTATTGTTCTAAAATAAAAACAATGGTATATTTTTCTATTTCTTTGTATTTTTCTATATCTAGAGATGGGGATAGGTGATTTATTGGACAATAACTACCATTTCTTCCATATCTATCATATCCATATCTTTCAGTTTCCAATATGTTTTTTATAGGTAATAATAATTCTTTCTCCAACAAACATCCACTAGTTAATTCAAATTCTAATTTATTACTAAAATATGAACCTTTATTCTTAAATTCTTGTTCTAATCTTCTTGTGAATCAGACTCGTCAAAAATTCCACCCTGATTATTAATTTGATTGAAAAACCCAATATCAGTATCATTATCATATTCTAATTGTGGATTGTTTTGTATTGATGTGTTAACATTAACAATATCTACATTTGATTTATCTTTTGATTTTTTTAATGCTTTTCCAATTTCAGAAATAGATGGCTCTCTTTTATTTTCACCTAAACCCATGTTATACTTTACAACTTCTGTTTTTCCATAGTTATATTCCAGTGATTGTATATTATATTTTTCTTGAATTAAATGATAAGTTGCATCATCTTCATCAAAGTCCACTCGATTTGTGAGATATTTCATAGAAATCAATTTATTTAATTTAGGATTAAGTCTATTCACATAAATACTAACAGCATCCTGAATTAATAAAGTATTATTTGTTTCGCTAAATTCTTTTATTATTGCCTTTATTTCCTTTATTAAACTATAAACATCTAACTGTAACTTTTTAATATCTTCTATTTTCTCTGGATTATCTGTATTATGGATAAACAATTCATTTGTAACTTCTAAAGAAGAAGCAATATCTTTTATTTCTTTTTTGAAATGTTCAAAATTTTGAATTGCTTCTTCTGTAGTAATGTAGTTAAAAAGTAAGTTATTTTTATCTTTTATTATAGACAACTTTGCTTCCTCAATATCTTTTTCATCACTAAAAATATTATCAGATATTAAATCAAAATATCCAGTATGAATAGTTACTTGAAGCGGACATGGATTCTGTAAATCACCACAAACCGCTTTTAAAACACGCGTAAATTCTTTACTATCATAAGTATTTGAAAAAACAGTTCCAACTGGACGTTTACAATTAATACATTTTTTTTTAAGAGCATTAAATTCTCTCCTTTTTTCTTTCCAACTTAATGTCTCTTTTTTCAATATTTTATTTTTATCTTTATTAAATTCATTTTCATAATTAAATTTCATTTTATAATAACTATTCAATCCTTCTAAATAATCCCTATTTTCAGCATTTTTTTTTTCATTATTTAGATCATCTTCTTTTTCTTCCAACATTATATATTTTTGAGACATTATTATTTTGAATGTTACTTTTTATAAATTATATTACAATATAATTACATATTGTTTTTATGAATCAAGTCAAATTCATTTTCCCAAGTAGGTAAACCACTGATTAATTCTTGGGAAGCTTGTCTTTTAGCTTCTTGAAAATTCTTTATTTTTTCTAATATATATTGCTGTTTTTGGCGATTTTGTATTTCTTTTTCTACGGGAGTTAACTTACCTTTATATTTATACAAAAGAATAGTCCCTAAAAGAAACAAGAAAAAAATAAATAATGAAATATTAAACAGTATATTGTTATATTTATTTTTGAATTCATTACATTGTTTCAATGTCTCACTCAAAAAATATTTTACTCCAGGTTCAATCAAAACTGGTTTAGAATATTCTTCAAAATTCATAATAAATACTTTTATTATACTAAAATAAATTATACACAATAATTATATGAATAGTTATATAAATATTATTTGTTTTTTCTTGACAACTATATTTTATTTTTTTGTATTAAAACCTAAAATAACCTATGACATTTTAACTTCAGATACACTAATAAAGAATTATACCAAGTCAAATCTTCTTAACATGTGTATCTACTTTTTATTAGTGATGATAGTTCAATTTTCTTTAAATACTTTTATTATTACTTCAAGTTGTGGTGGAAATGTATCTGGAAATTTGAAAACGGCAGCATTAATGACATTTTTACCATGGATTTTTATTTTTGGAACTATGATGGTATTATTAATCATGTTTCCAGGTTTTAAAAGTGCATTTTCCGATGTAGTTGGTTACTTTTATGTTTCTAGTTCTGCAAAAAAACTTTTAGATGAGTTACTAGTAAATGCTGAAGTTTATAAAGAAATTGAAACATCGTCGGAAGGCGATGCTAAAAAGATGGATGCTTTAAAAGCAACCGCAAGTTTAGTAACTAAATTAACTGGGAATATGTCTCTCTTGATTAACAAAATAGTTCCAGCAAATTTTATCCAATTTTGGGAATTATTGAAACCTTTAATGAAAACACAATACTTAGATGGTGAAAATGCTGTTACTATGAGAAATAAACTATTAGAACTTTCTTCTGTGAGAGAAAATATTGGAGAAGGAATGTGGTATATTTACACAGGAATAATATTGATTTCTATCGTTCAGTTTAGCATTACTTCAAGAGGTTGTGTTAATGATTTAGAAACTATGCAGAAAAATTACCAGAAATTCCAAGCACAAGAAGATAAATCATTACAAGAAGCTGCTTCGTCAAATGCTAATAATACTGTTTATACATTAACTAGCTAGATAATTATTAATCCAACATAAAATATTTTATACTTTATAATATTTTACAATTTATAATATTTAATCCCCTAAAATGCCTTTACATGATTCAAATAAAACAAAACAAATACATAACACAATATTCCTAAAATAATGGAAAGTAACCAAATTGGTAAAATAGTTTTATTCTTGTATCCAATACCAAATTCTCGAATGCTTCCATCATTGTTATATAAAAAAGAGGGTTTTAGTAATTGAATAATGGAAAAAATAATGATAAATAAAATAATGGATATTAAAGGCGTATTTTTTTGAATAAAAGATTTATACATTATTTATTTTATATATAATGATAAACAAATTATTATAATTATACTTTTATAAATTTTACTATTATAAATTTTACTATGCTTTAACCATTTTTTCACAAATTTAAAATGTTAAAGGGTGTAAATAACTGAATCCGGAATAGAACATATCATATTAGTATGTGGGTCTTTAGAAAATGTAAGAAAACTATAATCCCATAAAAGAGATACTGTTAAAGTATGAGATATAACAAACTTTTTATTTTTTCCAACAAGAATAACAAACCATTTATTATCAGATAATTCATTTATTTTAGGAATATTATTATATAAAAAAAAACGTTTATCTATTTTTGGTATTTTATTAATACAAACGAGAGTATTGTCTTGTTTTCTAAATACAAAATGTTGGTCATATAATAATATCTCACGAATTATATCAAATGGTAGTTTAGAGAATAAAAAATTAGTTCCCATTTTTATTCTATATAAAGTTTTTTTTATACAGTAACAACCTTGGCTAAATTTTTAGGAAAATCAGGATTAATTTCTTTACTTAACGCCAATTTGTATGCTATCATTTGTAAATATAAAACAGATAGTAATTCATTGTATGATTTATTTTGAGGTATTATTAAAACGTGTTCTCTTTCTTCATTAATAGCATAATTCTCATCATTCGTAATAAAAATTATTTTGGCGTTTCTAGACTTTATTTCATTATAAATATTTTCAACTGAAACATAGTCATCATTATTGGTAGATAACATTATTACAGGAAAATCTTCACATAGTAAAGCAAAAGGCCCATGTTTTAAACTAGAAGTAGAACAACCTTCACTATGAATATAAGATATTTCTTTTATTTTCAAAGCACCTTCTCTCGCTATTGCTTCTGATTTTCCTTTTCCTAAAATAAAACAACTTGGATGTTTAAATAAATTTATTATATTTTCCGAAACATTTTCTTCTAATTTAAATAATAAATTTATAACATCCATCTGTAAATTATATAAATCTTTTATGAATTTATATCTTTTTTCACAATTTATTTTTTTATTTTGAGAGAACCAAATAGCAACCATGGATAACATAACACATTGAGACGTAAAAGATTTAGTAGAAGCAACTGCTACTTCTCTCCCAGCATTTAAATAGCAACCACAATCTACTTCTCTAGCTATTAAAGAATCAACCACGTTTACTATTCCAATAGTAACTAAATTTTCTTTATTTGCTATCTTTATACATCTATATAAATCTTTTGTCTCTCCTGATTGTGATAAAAATATTAGTCCAGTTACTCCAATTTTAGGAATATCATTTTCATTAAATTCAGAACCGTCTATGGTTAAAACACAATTAAAATTACATAGTTCTTTGAAATAATAAGAACCTAATAATCCAGCATTATAAGAAGATCCACAACCTAATAAAATCAAATTATCTATTTTCAATATTTTTTCTTTACATGTTTCTAAACCACCTAACTTTACTTCTTCCAATGATAATAAACGTCCTCCAAAACTGATAACTCTGTTAATACTTTCATTTTGTTCATAAATTTCTTTAAGTGTCCAATGATTATATGGAGATGGATTATTATTAGTAAAAGAAACATTTATTTTTTTCAACTCGTATGAAAAACTCGTTTTAACTGTAATTTTATTGAATTCTTTTTTCAAAATACAAATATCGTGGTTTTTTAAAACAAAATAATTTTTATCATAGTTTGAAAAACCTGATTGTTCAGACGATATAATAGCATAGTCATCATTATGTGTAACTAAAAGTGGACTACCGTGCCTTGTACAATAAATTGTATCTGGACTATCTACACACAGAATTGCTAGTCCCCAAGTTCCTCTCAATAGTTTCATTGTTTCATTGATGGAATCTAAAATATTTTTGTTTTTTTTATAAATAAAAGATAGTAGTTGAACAATTACTTCAGTATCTGTTTGAGAAACAAATATATATCCATTTTCTAGAAGCATTTCTTTTAAGTCTTTATAGTTTTCAATTATACCATTATGAACAATAGAAAATTTATTATCCATACTTATATGTGGATGAGAATTTACATCTGTTTTTGGTCCATGTGTTGCCCAACGAGTATGTGCTATTCCAATAGTTGAATCAATGTGATTATTTAAACATTTTTTTATTTTATCCAAGGATGAAAACTCTTTTTCTGAAGCAAATTTATCTAATATAAAATTATTACTACTATCTATACTACATATTCCTGCAGAATCATATCCTCTATTTTGAATTTGTTCTAAACCGTTAAAAAGAATATCTATACATTTTTTCGTACTTGTATTATATTTTGTCAATGCAGCTACAATTCCACACATTATTCTATTATTTTATATAAGTCGGTTTATTATAATATATATTTTACGAAAAAAATAAGAATATAAAAATATTTATTATATATTATAAATGTCGGAAATGATAAAAAATAATGAAGTAAATAGTAAAGATAATAATGTATTTTTATATTGGGTTGGAAACGAATTTAAATTGATAAAGATTCTAAGAAGACTAATTTATTTACATTCAAAATCAGGTAATGGATATAAAGTTCATCTTATTAATCATGAAAATGTTAAAGACTATGTACCTTATATTCCTGATTTTTTTTATAATTTACGTCCTGCGTTTCAAGCAGATTATATAAGAGTATCTGTTATTTGTGACTATGGTGGAATTTGGCTAGATAGCGACACATTAGTTATAGAATCTTTAGATAGTCTATTTGAAAAAATTAATGTTATTACTGATGGATTTTTCATTAGAGAAACAAATAGTCTAGATAATAGTAATAATATTTGTAATGGTATTTTTGGAAGTAAACCTGGAACTAGTTTAATGTTGGAATGGAAGAAAATAATTATAGAAGTAATGAATGAAAAAAAACTAAATATTTTATGGTGTGAATTAGGATGCAAAATCCTTTATGAAATGTATTCTAATAATACCGAGTTATTTAATAATTATGAAATAATGTATGGTAAAGATAATATTTATCCAGTTTTTTGGTATGCTTGTGTAGAAAATTATCTTTATTTTCCATATGAAAATTACTTTAATATTTTAAGAAATTATCAACCATTATTAATTCTTGTAAATGATGTTTACAGAGGTGTTGAACATTTAAGTGAAGAACAAATAATGAATTCTAAAATGCCAATCAATTATTTTATAAACAAGTCATTGGAAAATGCTAAAAATAATGAAAAATAAAGGTTCAAGTCATAATGTAAATTTAACACATAATAAATATTTTTTATAATAAAAAATATTTATACAAAAGGGTATATATCTTAATTGTCATCATAATAATCATTTTCTTCTAACTCATCTCCTTCAAAATTACCATCATCATAATCTTCAATCATATCACTCATGTCATATGCTTCTCTTTCTGTCTCCATTTCAGCATCCATTTCTTCCAAAAAATCATCTAAATATTGCTGTACATTATTAGATGTTACATTTTTATTTTTAGATTTCAATGTATTTTCATACTGATTCATTTTATCGGCAAAGTCTCTTTCTTCATCATAATTTTCTTTTACATAGGTAGTGAGACCTTTCTGAAGACCTTTACTCCAAATACCCAATTTATTTATTTTTAGAATAGTATCTACATTACGTTCTTCATCCGATATACTTTTCAAACGATCCGTAAACATATTTTTCTCTTTTTCTTTTAATTTAAAAACACGATCCATCACTAAATCATAAGAAGTATTGATTAAATCTTTATGATCACTCATTATT
>Ga0214919_10010177_pt1 | contig 11977 bp, 9 predicted proteins | sample LL1503_MetaG_FD_177994 | JGI IMG/M metagenome (GOLD analysis project Ga0214919, IMG submission 177994) | Freshwater microbial communities from Lake Lanier, Atlanta, Georgia, United States - LL-1503 | ecosystem: Environmental > Aquatic > Freshwater > Lake | place: USA: Georgia | collected 2015-03-15
TTCTGATTTTATTAGCCCTCTTGTTGTGTCTACTTTGTCGCAAAATCCAGTTGCCATAGAATTTTGGAATAAAGAGTCAGGTCTTTGGACAAACCATGTCGAATTAGCTCTTTGGGCTGATTTATTCATAATTGCTCCAGCAACAGCTAATACAATTGCGAAAATGGCTAGCGGCATCTGCGATAATCTTTTATTGGCTTGCTATTATTCATCTAAGTCTAAAACAATTATCGCTCCAGCAATGGACTTAGACATGTACCAACATCCAACATTTAAAAGGAATTTAAAGCAATTAATAAGTGATAATGTTCTTGTAATTCCTGCTACAAATGGAAGTTTAGCAAGTGGATTGGAAGGAGAAGGAAGAATGGAGGAACCAGAAAATATTTTACATTTTATTCAAGTTAATTTTCCTTTTAGAGCTATAGAGTTAAGCAGCAAAAAAAAGATTCTTATTACTGCCGGTCCGAGCTATGAAGCGATTGATCCAGTTCGGTTTATTGGAAATCATTCAAGTGGAAAAATGGGCTTTGCTTTAGCAGAAATTTGTCTTGCAAAGGCGTGGGAGGTGACTTTGATTTGTGGTCCAACTAATTTGGATTTAGCTCATCCTAATTTAAATATAATTCCTGTTTTTTCTGCTGAGGAAATGCTTTTAGCAGTTCAAAAAAATTGGAAAAATAAAGATATTGGAATATTTTCTGCAGCAGTTTCAGATTATCGCCCAGAGAAGATGGAGTCTCAAAAAATAAAAAAAACGGAGTCAGATCTAAATTTAAAACTCCTTAAAAATCCTGATATTATTTCTTGGGCCTCAGAAAACAGAGTTTCTAAACAATTTGTTGTTGGATTTGCCCTAGAAACAAATAATGCTCTTGAATTTGCGTTAAATAAACTAGAATCAAAAAAAATGGATATGATTGTTTTAAATTCAATGGAGGATAAAGAAGCTGGATTTAAAAAAGAAACAAATAAAATTACTATCTTAGATAAAAACAAGGGGAAATATGCTTTTCCAGCGAAAAGTAAAAGAGAAGTGGCAAACGATATAATGGATACAATTTTAAAATTGATTTGATGGTAAAAAAAGTTTTGATAGTTGTTTTACTGATTTTTTGTTTTCCTGTTTTTTCACAAGAATTGAATTGTCAGGTATCTGTAATTATTGATGCTAAGGTTGAGGTTAGTTCAGTGGAAAAAGAAATCATTGAGCAAATGAAACAAAGCGTTACTGATTTAATGAATACTACTTCTTGGACAAAAGATAAGTTTGCACCAGAAGAACGAATTAATTGTGTGCTTCAAATTCAAATAAAAACTATTCCAAGTCTTGGAAATTATACTGGCTACATTCAAGTTCAATCAACACGCCCTGCTTTTAATTCTAATTACAATTCTATACTATTTAATTTTCAAGATGATAATTTAATATTCTCCTATTCTAGAAATACTCCTTTGTTGTTTTCAGCAAATCAATACCGTGATAATTTATCTTCAATTTTAGCATTCTATGCTTATTTTATAATAGGTATGGACTACGATTCTTATTCATTAAAAGGTGGAAGTCCCTATTTTGTAGAAGCCCAGCAAATTGTAACGAATGCTCAGGCTTCAAATACTATGGGATGGAGATCTGCAGAGCCAGGCAAGAAAAATCGCTTTTGGTTAGTAGATAACATGATGCAACAGATTTATGATCCCTTACGTGAATGTAATTATTTGTATCATCGACAAGGAATTGATCATTTGTATGATAAGAAAGTTGAGGCGAAGAAGCAGATGTACGATGCTTTGAATAAATTACCTGCTGTAGTTTTGACGCGCCCTAATAATGTGAATATTTTGAATTTTTTAAGTAGTAAAATAACAGAATTTAAAAATGTTATGTCTGATTCAGAAATGAAGGATAAAACTGAATTTGTAAATTTACTTAAGAAATTAGATTCTTCAAATTCTACCCGCTACTCGACAATTTTAGATTAAAATGCTTCAAATACTTCGCATATCTAATTTTGCATTGATAGATGAAGTTCAAATCAATTTCAACGCGGGCTATTCTGTTATTACTGGTGAAACAGGTTCTGGAAAATCGATACTTTTAAATGCTTTAAATCTTATTTTAGGAGAACGTGCAGATTTTTCAGTAATTGGCGCAAAAAATTCTAAAGCTTCTGTCGAAGCTGAGTTTACTATTTCTGAAAAGTTTAATTTGTTTTTTGAGGAGCATGATTTAGATTTTGAGAAACACTTAATTGTTCGCCGTGAAATTAATAAGGAAGGGAAATCGCGTTGTTTTATAAATGATACTCCAGTTCAGTTGTCTGTGCTGCGAAACTTGACGGTACTTCTAATTCAAATTCATTCACAATACAATACTTTAGAGTTAAAATCAAAGTCGTATCAACTTGAATTAATAGATATTCTTGCGGGCTTAGAAAAAGAGCGCGTAGCTTTCTCTATGGATTTCAAAGAACTTTCAAATTTAAATCGTTTACTTGCTAAAAAGCAGGAAGAACTTAGTAACATATTACAAGCGCAGGATTACAACTTATTTGTTTTAAGTGAATTAAAGTCTTTACGCTTGGATGCTATTGATTATTCATTTATTGAAATTGAGTTATCGCGAATGGAGAATTCCGAAAACTTAAAAGCTGTTTTTTCACAATTAATATCAATGACAGACGAAAATGGAATTTTTGAACAACTTCAAACTATAAAAGGTAGTATTGATAAAAATACTCATCTGGATTCAAATCTTAGTTCAATTAAGAATCGTTTAGATGTTATTTTACTTGAGTTAAAAGATCTTTCGAACGATTCCTTACGTCATTTAGATAATGCACATGCTGACCCAAAGCAATTAGTGGAACTAATAACTTCGTTAGACGCCTTCAATTTAGCTCTCAGTAAGCACAGAGTTCAAGACCAAGACCAATTAAAATTATTTGAAGAAGATTTACGGACAAAAGTAGAAACGGTTGTGACTTTAAATATCGAGGTAGAACAACAAACTAAGCAAGTTGCTCAGTTGGAAAAACTTTTACGCGAAAAAGCAACAATTTTACATGAAAAAAGAACAAAAGCAGAAGGAACTATCCTTTCAGATCTCCAAGGAATTTTATTGGATTTAAAACTTCCACATACGACATTAGATTTTAATCTTAGTTTGAATAATGAATTAAATTCTTTTGGTTTAACAAATTCTTCTTTTTTATTTTCTGCAAATTTTGGGATTGATCCCATAGCAATAGAAAAAGCTGCGAGTGGGGGAGAGCTTTCTCGTTTGATGTTGGCACTTCAAAAGTTAGTTTCTGAAAAGCGTGACTTGCCAACCATTTTATTTGATGAGATAGATACAGGAGTTTCTGGCGAAGTGGCACAAAAAATTGGGGTTTTATTGAAGCAAATGGGATCTAAAGTTCAACTTATAGCAATTTCTCACCTTCCTCAAGTTGCAGCAAAAGCTGAACATCACTTGTTTGTGAGCAAAGAACTTGAAAATAAGCAAATGAAGACGAATGTCGAATATTTGTATGCGCAAGATCGAATTAATGAAATTGCACGATTGATGAGCGGCGAAAAAATTACGGATGCTGCAAAGTTAAATGCCCAAAATTTAATTTCTAATTGATGAAAGATTCCTTTCGCTTATCAATGGATGTAATTGAAAGTCAAACTAAAATAAATTTTGGCGATTCTATTCTCTTTCTAGGAAGTTGTTTTTCTGAGGAAATTGGAAATCAGGCAATTTTATCGGGTTTGGATGCAACTAGCAATGTCTTTGGCACTATCTTTCACCCAAGACCTCTTGGTCAATTACTTTTGGATGCTATTCATTCAGAAAAGGAAGTTGAAAGTATAAAAAAGGACGATTTATTCTTTCATTGGGGAAGCTCAGGAAAAATTTATGCTTTAACTTTAAATGATTTAAAGAAGCGAATACTACTTGAACGTAAAGCACTAAAAGATAAATTAGTAAAGGCAAAATTTCTTTTTATAACCTTTGGTTCGGCCTTCGCTTATCTCCATTTAGAAAGTGATAAACTTGTAGCAAATTGTCACAAACAAGCTGGTAATACTTTTCAGAAAGAACTTTCCGATTATAAGGATTTAGTTGACTTTTGGCAAAGGATAATTAGAGATTTAATAAATTTTAATTCCAATCTACAAATTGTATTTACTGTAAGTCCAGTTAGGCATTTGAAAGATGGATATGTGGAAAATAATCTTAGTAAAGCATGTTTGATTCAAGTAATTGCTGAATTGACAAAAAATCAAAATTGTTCTTATTTTCCTGCGTATGAATTGGTGATGGATGATTTGAGGGATTATCGGTTTTATAAAAAAGACCTTATTCATCCAAACGAATTAGCGATTGACTATGTTTGGAACTTTTATTGTAAAACGTATCTGTCGAAAGAAATCGTTGATGTCTGTGAGCAAGTTAAACAGATAAAACTTGGAAAAAATCATGTACCACTTTATCCTGAGAGTAAAAAAGTACTTGAAAATAAGATTATAATGGAGCAAAAAGAGAAAAAACTTTCTAGTATTCACGCAACTATTAAATGGTAAAGGTCCATTCAGTTTTAAAATCAGCTAAAAATCGCAGAATAATTTCATGTCTTTTTCTTGTTTGAAATCAACTATTTCACTAACTTAAAGTAAAAATTAAGTTATGGAATTAGCAATAATTAATCAAAAAATCTATACAGTAAGGAGTGTAAAAATAATGCTTGACAGGGATTTGGCAGAATTGTATGAAGTTGAGACACGAGTATTAAATCAGTCTGTAAAAAGAAATAAAGAATTATTTCCGAGTGATTTTATGTTTCAATTAACGAATGAAGAATATGAAAATATGTCATCACAATTTGTGATGACATCAAAAACAAAACGCCCAAATTCTGCATTGCTGTTTGCATTTACCGAGCCTGGAGTTGCCATGTTGTCAAATGTCTTAAAAAGTATAAAAGCTAGATTGATAAGTGTAGAAATCGTAAGGGCATTTATTGCATTAAAGAAATTTGCACTTTCGAATCAAGAATTAAATATTAACCTGAGTTCGATTATTAAAATTGGATTCAGGCCGCTCAGAAACAATGAGTTACTAATCACACTTTTGAAAATGTATCGGGATACATTGAGAAAGGGTTATGAAGTAAATCGTTGTTTATCAGCGGAAAACTTAAGTCCTTTGCATAAAACCAGTTTTCCATCGTTGTTTCCTCTTGATTTAGCCCGATAAATCTTCAAGTAAACTCCTTGACTAACAGATTTTTATGACAATCTGAATTCCGATTTTACTATCGAACTCAGGTTATAAGATTAAACGAGATAGAAATACTATACAATCAAAAATTCAGTGATATTCATCAAGCTCTGAATTACCTCATTCAAAAAGATAAAAAATTAATTACACAAAAACAGCGTGAGAAAATTGGATTTAAAAAGGATCAGTAGTTTTATATAAACATCTCTTTTTAAATGGATGAAAACGAAAAATTATGGGTTTTTGAATGTTTTATTGAGTGTTCGCTTTCTTACCACTAATATTTAAAATTATAATCCTAATGAAAATCCCAAATTGAGTTAATATTTTCATTTTGCCATTCTTTTTCCTTGATGAAAAAGAATCAAAAAATCAAGGCTCTGAATTTCTTTTTGTTCGCAAATTATTGTAATACATGTATTTATAAATCGTAGCGAACAATTTTAACTCCTTTCTGAAACTTAAATTTTTTAAAAATGTTCTTGCAGAAATTTTAAAAATTAACAGTTTCAGTTTAGTAGCTAAAACCAAGAAATTCAAGGCCGAAATTAGTTTCGTTACTATTCACCAAATAGCCCTCACTTTGATTAAATTCTTGATTTTCAAAATTCAAGTAATTTACTGGTACGATTGCGAACACTTAATTGCACAAAAACAGCGTGAGAAAATTGGATTTAAAAAGGAACAGTAGTTTTATATAAACACCCCTTTTTTAATAGCTGAAAACGGAATAATATGAGTTTCTGAAAAAGGTTTAATAAGTTTGAAAATCCTTGTCCGGGGTATGTTTTTTGGAAACACAGAAATAAGTTTAAACAGTAAGGCTCCATTCTTTCTGAAATTCTTCTAAAAACTTTAGCATAATTTCATGTCTTTTTTCTGCAATTTCTTTAGCGGTATTAGTCTCCATGCGATCCTTTAATAGAAGTAGTTTCTCGTAAAAATGGTTCACTGTATGACTTTTTGATTTAGCATATTCTTCTTTTGTTGCGTGCATTATTGGAGAAATATCAGGATTAAAAAGAGGTCGAGATTTACTACCTCCATATGCAAAAGCTCGAGCAATACCAATTGCACCAATTGCATCTAAGCGATCTGCATCCCTTACAATTTTACCTTCTAAGCTTGTTTCTTGATCACTTACGTCACCTCCTTTAAAGGAAATGATATTTATTAAGCTTGCTACTTTTTCTGCCAGTTCTTGATTGGCACCTTCTGAAATTAAAAGATCAAAAGCTTTAGTAGCTCCTATTTCAAAATTATAATTGTTGTATTTATGATCTGCAATATCATGCAAAAGCGCAGTTAAAGAAATTAATTCAAAGTCGCCTCCTTCTTTTGACTGAATGAATTGCGCCATTTTTAATACGCGTTCAATGTGGAACCAATCGTGGCTCCCTTCCATTGTTTCAAATTGCTCTTGAATGTGTTTTTGAACTTTTTCTATTAGCGTATTCACCAAAACTAAAGTTTTACTATACGCTTATTAATTATTTGATTTTCAATATTTAATGAAATAAAATAAATACCGCTTTTATAATTTCTCAGATCAATTGTTTGCTCTTCAATAGTAGTTATAAGTCTCCCTTCAAAATCAAATAGTGTAATTGATTTTATAGGTTTTTCACAATCAATTATACAAAAGTCGTTCGTTGGATTTGGGTACATTTTTACAGATATTGAATTTAGTTCACTATTCCCAACTGGATCTTCAATTCGAGCTTGAATAGAATCTAAATAAAGAATATAGCCGTCAAATGTGGTATTAACAAAAGCAACATAGATAATTTGGCTGTTGTATCCATTTTCACTAAGATTTACTTCTCTTTCTGTCCACTCAAAATTCTCTTGTTCAATATCTCCAATGGTGTCTATAAAACTGCTAATTTGATTATCAGTTGTAGAAACTAAGACCATGTAATTATCTGGAAAAGAAGGGTCGTGTGACTTTGCTTTCCATGAAATAAAATTTCCAAACGAAGAAAGAGAAAGTGCAGGCGTAATTAGCCAACGACTTGCGGTATCTTCAAGTGAAAAATAAGATGTTGCTGCAGCGACTTTATTTGTTGAATCTTCTGGATCTACTGTGCCAATCCATGCACTTGTGAAATTTGAAACTTGAATGTTTGGAGCATTAAAATCATTATCAACTATTGAATAATTTGTTGGAATTCCAAGTTGGAAGTCAGTATCTAAAATGTAAGATTGCGCGAATATTTCAACAGATAAAAAAAATAGGCAACAAGTAAAGATTAATTTCATGGCTCAAATTTACGATTAATCGACCAAAGTGATAAGGATGTCTTTAAATTCTTGGTAAAATTCGTCAAATTCACTTAGGCGAAGTTTAAAAAATTTATGAATTTCCTTCCAGTCTTCATCCTTATAAAAGTTAAATCCTTCTAGTTCCCACGAAATTCTTGAAATCTCCAGCCCTTCTTCTGTAAAAAAGCGTTCTGTCCATTGCGTTGGATACTTCATTTTTGCTTCCATCACTTTCTTTAGTTCACCTAATTGTTCCCAAAATATAGCTTTAATAGCTGGATCTTTAAATTGAATGTCGTAACATAAAGCTGTAAGTTTTCCATCACAAATTAAGCGGATGTAGGTATTTTTAACTTGGGTGGGATAATTTATCCAGTTAATGCGTTTTCCAGAGCTAGACATTCTTCGGCGCATAACTTCTTTAAAGCCAGCCCAAAAAAGTTCGTTCCGTTCTTTTTTATCTGCTTTGGGTAGCATGTCTTATTTATTGCCTTTTGCGTAGTCTGCAAGAAATTGCTGTAATCCTAAATCAGTAAGAGGATGCTTTGCCAGTGCTTTTATAGCACTCAATGGTCCAGTCATAACATCTGCTCCAATTTCTGCACAATTTATAATATGCATTGGGTGACGAACAGATGCAGCAAGAATTGCGGTATCGAAAGCATAATTATCGTAAATCAAACGAATTTGAGCTATCAGTGAAATTCCATCAGTTGAAACATCATCTAAGCGACCAAGAAATGGAGAAATATAAGTTGCACCTGCTTTTGCTGCCAATAATGCTTGTCCAGCTGAAAAAACCAAGGTGCAGTTAGTACGGATATTTTTAGCAGAAAAATATTTAATCGCTTTGATTCCCTCTAAAATCATTGGTATTTTCACCACGATATTTTTGTGTAAAGCTGCTAATTGCTCTCCTTCACGAATCATTCCGTCAAAATCAGTAGCGATTACTTCAGCGCTCACAGGTCCATCAACAATCTCACAAATAGCAAGGTAATGATTTAGGATATTTTGTGCTCCTGTAATCCCTTCTTTTGCCATCAATGAAGGATTTGTTGTCACGCCATCGAGGATACCAAGATCATTAGCTTCCTTAATCTCCTTTAAATTTGCTGTATCTATAAAAAATCTCATAGTCTATTTATTTCTGTTTTTTAACATTTCTTGTTGTTTTCTCTGCATTTCCTCTAGTTTTTCTTGGAAACGAGATTTCTTTTTTTCTTTAACACCGCTGGCATTTTGAGTTTTTCTATTTGCCATTTTTATACGCAATTTATCTTCATCAACAAAAAACTTCTTAATCACCAACATCATTAGGATAGAAATTAAAGTAGAAATAAAATAGTAGTAGCTTAATCCTGCAGAGTAATTATTAAAGAAGAAGATCATCATGATTGGAAAAATATACATGATAACTTTCATGTTTGGCATTCCTGGCTGTTGTGGCTGTTGCATGTTTCCACTATTCATTACAGTATAAACCAATGTTGTACCAGCCATCAGTAGTGTAAATAAACTTACGTGATCTCCGTAGGGCCAAATATTGAATCCAAATTCAAAAATAGAGTCATAGGAAGATAAATCTTCTGCCCATAAGAATGGGCGTTGTCGCAATTCGAAAGCTGCAGGAAAAAACCGAAAAACTGCAAGTAAAATTGGCATTTGAATTAACATTGGAATACATCCTGCTAGTGGACTTGCGCCAGATTCTTTGTACAAGGTCATCATTTCCATCTGTTTTTTCATAGCATCATCCTTTTTCGGATATTTTGCATTTAATTCATCTACTTCAGGTTTAAGAATCTTCATTTTTACTGAGCTTACAAACATCTTCCATTGAATCGGCATTAGAATTAATTTAAGAACCAGTGTTAAAATAAGAATTGCAATCCCCATACCAATTTTTGTGTTTACCAATAAGGTAAAAATAGGTTGAACGGCATATAAATTTATCCATCTAAAAAGCCCCCAACCAAAGTTTAAAATTTCATCGTAATCAGATTTATACGAGTTTAATATTTGGTAGTCATTTGGTCCAAAATACCATGAGAAAGAGGCTTTATCACCTTTAAAATTTAGATCAAGTGTAGAATTATAATCCTTTAAATGCGACCAATTTTTTTCACTTCCTTCTTTGTAGGTTTTGACACCCATTTTTGAGCCAATTTTTTCAAAACCTTCTTTGGGTTGAAGAATTGATGAGAAATAGCTTTGTTTATATGCAACCCACTCTAGTGCATCTTCAGCCTCTAGATAATCGTCAGCAGTTTCACTAAGATAGGAGAATCCCTCATTTTTCTGATTGTAGCAGATTGTTGAAACTCTTCTTTGTTCACTAAACAAGCGTTCTGTTTTTCGAAATGCTGTTTTCCAATTTAACAGGATATTTTCTTTACTAATATTTTCTAATCCCTTGGCTTGAATTGTATAATCTAAATCAAATTTATTTGCGTTTAACTGATAGGTTTGAATAATTTTTCCACCATCAATTCCCATTTCAAAGACAATTTTGTTGTCAGTTTGCTGTGAAACATCAAATAGATAATTCTTTGTATAAATCTTTTGGTTTTTAAAAGGGAATACAAGTTGGTTATGCGCATCACCATCTCTAAAAAGACAAATTGGCTTGTCTTTCTTTTTAGAAAAATCATCATATGACTTATATTCTTTTAAATAAACTGCTGCAACTATACCGCCTTTTGTATTAAATTCAACGATTAGTTTTTCATTTTCTAATCGAATTATTTCCCCTTCTGAAACAACTTTAGCAAGATCCCCAGTTTTCTTAGTAGAGGTTTTTATCGCTGTCTTTCCCCGAGCTTCACTTTTCTTCTCTTTGACTTCTCGCTCCGTTTTTTGTGCTGCTTCTATTTTTGCTTTCTTTAAATCTTCTTCTGAAGGTTGGTTTATAATTGAGAAAATTGTTAAGACTAATCCAATTAAGACTAAACCTGTTAAGGTATTGCGATCCATTATTTTTTTGTTTTATGAGTTAAGGCTGCTTGTACGAAAGCAACAAAAAGGGGATGAGGTTTTGCTACTGTACTTTTGTATTCTGGGTGAAATTGGACACCCACAAACCAAGGGTGATTTGGGATTTCTATAACTTCCACCAATCCAGTTTCTGGATTTCTGCCTGAAGCAAGCATTCCAGCTTTTTCGAATTGTTCGAGGTAGCTATTATTAAATTCAAATCGGTGTCTGTGACGTTCATTAATGTTTTCAGAATTGTAGGCACGGGAAGCTTTAGAATTTGATTTTAATTGACATTTGTATGTACCCAAACGCATTGTTCCTCCAAAATAAGAAACCTGTTTTTGTTCTTCCATCATAGAAATAACAGGGAATTTTGTCTTTTCAGAAATTTCTGTTGAGTTTGCATCTGTCATTTTTAAGACATTCCGTGCAAATTCGATAACAGCAACTTGCATTCCCAAACAGATACCTAAAAATGGAATGTTATTTTCTCTCGCAAAATTAACCGCTTCAATTTTCCCAGAAATACCTCTTGTTCCAAATCCAGGGGCCACCAATATGCCATTTAAATGTCCAAGGCTTTCTTGAATATTATCTTTTGTTAATGTTTCGGAGTGAATCCATTCTACATTGACTTTTGTTTCATTTGCAACTCCACCATGAATAAAGGATTCACTAATCGATTTATAGGAGTCTTTTAATTCAACATATTTTCCAATGAGACCAATTGTAACTTCTTTTTTAGGATTATTTAAGCGTTGAAGAAATGCTTTCCAATCAGATAAATCTGGATTTGTTTTCGTGATTAAACCTAATTTCTGTAGAACAACTTTATCAAGTTCTTCAGCTTGCATCAACAATGGTACATCATAAATTGAATTTGCATCTCTAGCCTCAATTACTGCATTTATAGAAACGTTGCAAAATTTTGCAATTTTCTTTCTAAGTGTTAAATCTAGTTCATGTTCTGTACGACAGCATAAAATATCGGGTTGAACTCCCAATTCCATCATTTGCTTTACAGAATGTTGTGTTGGTTTTGTTTTTAATTCTCCAGCAGCAGATAAGTATGGAACAAGTGTCAGGTGGATGACTATACAATCTTCTTCATGTTCCCAAAGCATTTGACGAACAGCCTCAACATAAGGTAGCGATTCAATGTCGCCAACAGTTCCCCCGATTTCAGTAATAATCATATCAAATTTTCCATCTTTGGAAAGTAATTGAATGCAGTCTTTAATTTCATCAGTAATATGAGGAATAACTTGAACAGTTTTGCCTAGATAATCTCCTCGTCTTTCTTTCTCTATTACTGCTTGGTAAATTCTTCCAGTTGTAACATTGTTTGCTTGAGAAGTAGGGACATTCAGAAAACGCTCGTAATGACCTAAATCGAGGTCTGTTTCTGCACCATCATCCGTCACAAAACATTCTCCATGTTCATAAGGATTTAATGTTCCT
>Ga0214919_10010178_pt1 | contig 11976 bp, 9 predicted proteins | sample LL1503_MetaG_FD_177994 | JGI IMG/M metagenome (GOLD analysis project Ga0214919, IMG submission 177994) | Freshwater microbial communities from Lake Lanier, Atlanta, Georgia, United States - LL-1503 | ecosystem: Environmental > Aquatic > Freshwater > Lake | place: USA: Georgia | collected 2015-03-15
CAGTGAATCGTACAAGCGGAACTGCGTATGCTATTGGAAGAAATTATCAGACAGATCCAAATACTCCAAATGTTGTAACAGATTCTGGTGCTACACCTGCATCAGTTGTATGGAGATTCTATAGGAATGGTGGAACAGGATATACAACTGTAATTAACTCTGCGATTGATCCAGATTTTTATGATGATGGAACAGGAACACTACACGCAACTGGTTCTACCAAATGGCAAATTCAAAGAATTTTTTATCTGCCAAATCAAACAAATACTATTGGTGTATATTATGGTACTGTTCAATATACTAATTTAACAGATGCACAACTTGGTTTACTCACAGAAACATTTGCAGAGAGTGAAAGTACTGCCACACAAGGCATATTTCTTGGATACCTGCTTGTTAAAGGCAATTGCACCAATCTTAGTGACACGGCTAGAGCAAAGTTTGTACAGGCTGGACTGTTCCGAAATGTTTCAGGTGGTGGTGGTTCTGGTCTTGCCACTACTTCAATTGATGATCTTTCTGATGTTGTGATAACAAGTGCAGCAAACGATAATCTGTTACGATACAGCGGTGGTCAATGGATAAATTCTAGTATAGGTTCATTAGGAATTTCCACACTAACAGGTATTGAAACATTAACAAATAAAACTCTTACTAGTCCCACAATAAGTAATCTTTACCTATCTGATGGTCTTATTATTGTGGAAGGTACAACAAACGATTCAAATGAAATGTCTCTTGTGGTTAGTAGTCTTACTGCAGACCGAACTATTACATTTCCAAATGCAACTGGTAGTGTTATAACAACAGGAAATCTTACCTCTATAACGTCTACAGGTACTATTGCATCAGGTACATGGCAAGGTACTGCTATTGCTGATTCCTATATCTCTTCTGCAACAACTTGGAACACTGCATCTACTGATAGATTTAAGTGGGATGGTGGTGCAACAGGACTTACTGCTGCCACTGGACGCACAAGTCTTGGTCTAGATATAGGTACAAATGTTCAGGCATATAACTCAACACTTGCGGCTGTTGCAGCAGGAACTTATACTGGCACAAACACAATCACAACTCTTGGCACTATTGGAACAGGTGTTTGGCAAGGTACTGCTATTGGAGATACTTATATCTCTTCGGCAACAACTTGGAACACTGCATCTACAGATAGATTTAAATGGGATGGTGGTGCAACAGGTCTTGTTGCTGCAACGGGTCGAACAAGTCTTGGTCTTGCCATAGGTTCGGATGTTCAAGGCTACAATGTAACACTTGCTGCTGTTTCAGCGGGAACTTACACAGGTTCTACGTCTATTACAACTCTTGGCACTGTTGGAACAGGTACGTGGCAAGGTACTGCTATTGGAGATACTTATATCTCTTCTGCAACAACTTGGAACACTGCATACACTGATCGTAATAAGTGGGACGGTGGTGCAACAGGTCTTGTTGCTGGAACAGGACGAACAAGTCTTGGTCTTGGTAGTGTAGAAAACACTGCTATTTCAACTTGGGCAGGAAGCACTAATATTACAACTCTTGGTACTATTGCAACTGGTGTATGGAGTGGAACTGCAATCGGTGCAACCAAAGGTGGCACAGGTCAAACCACATATGCCGTTGGTGATTTACTCTATTCTGCAAGCACGAATACATTAACCGTATTAGCAAAACCAGGAGCAACAGCATTTTTACAGATGACATCTGCAGGTGTTCCTTCTTGGCAAACTAGTATTAGCACTTCATATCTATCAAGTTCTTCAATAACAGTAAATGGTACATCAATTTCTCTTGGTAGTTCAGGAACCGTAACTGCAACCGCAACAAATGCTCTTACAATATCTACTGGTTTAACAGGAACATCATATAATGGTTCAACTGCAGTAACAATTGCAGTGGATACATCAGTAATTGCAACAAAGAGTTATGTTGATTCATTTGCTTCAGGATTACACCAACACCATAATGCTGATGCTGCAACAACTTCTAAATTAGCAACTCTGACTGGTGTTGCAGTTTCTTATAGTTCAGGAACACAGGCAATTACTTGGACTGCAGGAACTGCTGCAAATGCTGCAGGATTTACTGATGGAACAACACTAACCGCAAATACGACAGAAGCATCTGCTAGTCATATTCTGGTAAAGAATGAAGGTGATGTAGGTGGTCTTGGTTCTGCATACAACGGTACATATTATCTTTACGGTGCAAGAGAATTAAGAAGAGCATCTGACGGTAATGTTGCAGGTGATTGGGCAGGTGGAGATTTTATCTTTGTGTTAGCAGGTACAGCATATAACAATACTGGTTGGGTTCAAACCGAAAAGATTACAACATTAGATACTGATGCTATTCTTTTTGAACAATTCTCTGGTGCTGGTACATATACCGCAGACGAATCATCATTAACAAAGACTGGTTCTGCGTTTAGTATTAAGAGTACTTATGTTGGTCAGACAAGTATTACAACTCTTGGTACTGTTGCTACAGGTACGTGGCAAGGTACTGCTATTGCTGATTCCTATATCTCTTCGGCAACAACTTGGAACACTGCATCTACTGATAGATTTAAGTGGGATGGTGGTGCAACAGGTCTTGTTGCTGCAACAGGTCGAACAAGTCTTGGTTTGGATATAGGTACAAATGTTCAAGCATATAACGCAACCCTTGCTGCTGTTGCAGCAGGAACTTACACTGGTGTCAACACAATTACCACTCTTGGTACGATTAGTACTGGTACGTGGAGTGCAACTGCTATTGGAGCAACCAAAGGTGGTACAGGTCAAACCACATATGCTACGGGTGATTTAATCTATTCATCAGCCTCTGATACATTATCAAAATTAACAAAACCTGGGGCAACATCTGTGTTATCAATGACTTCTGGAGGTGTTCCTTCATGGAATGGTATAACAGGAACAGGAAGTACGGTATTTGCGACATCACCCACTATTTCAACACTAGAAATTTCCACAACAACTGTTGGTAATAATAAATTTGCCAACATTAATATGGCAACAGGTGTAACGGCCACTAGAAATGTTTCATCAACCATTACTCTTAATTCATATAATTCTGATTGGGTAAATTCTCCTAGTTCAGTTCCTTATACAAGAACTGCTTCTATTACTTGTGATACATCTACTGACCATGATATAAGACTACAAGGTACTGGTGACTCTTATATAGCAATTAATAGTAATATGATACAACTTGGTGATGTTTCAGGAGCAAATGGTGGAGCAGTACTTACATTAGATGCTACTGTGGGATACCTTGATCTTAGTGGAACCAATATTAGTATTACTGCACCTACTTCTTTTATAATAAATACAACCACTCCTGTAGCAGGAAAAGTCTTGACATGCCTGGATGGTTCGGGTACAGTGTCATGGGAAACACCTTCAGGTGGATCAGGATCAGGAACACCAGATTATGTTTTATTTAATTTAGGAATCATTTAACAAAAAGGAAACTCAGCAATGGCAACAACAGCACAATATACAGCACAACCAATCATAGAAGGTTTTTCAGTGGCAAGCACAGACACTTCACGATCTGCTCCGAGTACAACCACCACATTGGCAGCAGGTCCAACTACAGCTGCAGCAGCGGGTGTAGGTAAAAGAATCCTCAGAGTAACAGTAAACGAAGTAAATGCTATTGGTGCAGGTACAGCAAATGTGGTACGATTTTGGATTGCAGCAACCTCAAGTGGTACAAAATATCTACTTGCAGAAAAAGTAATTACTGCAGTAACATCTTCTGCCACTGCTGCAGGATTTCGTTTTGAAGTGCCTGAATTAGTGGGTCTTGTTTTGCCTGGTCACGCAACAACTCCTGCAACAATTTTTGCTAGTTCACATTCTGCTGCAACTTACCACATTGTAATTGAATCTGGTCTTTTATGAATCAAGGTGTATTTGGTTTTCCTGCAGCATTAGGTGGTGCTGTACTTAGCACCAAAGAAATTGATGTGAGTGGCACTTATCTAATTGCACCAGGAACCAAACGATTGGTTATATTTGCCGTTGGTGCAGGCGGAGGTGGTGGAGCAGGAGGCAAACGAGCATCAGGCACAGCACAAAGCGGTGGTGGTGGTGGTTCTGGTGGATCGCAAATATATCAAGATTTTAATGTGGAAGATTTAGGTGGTGTCAATACCACTCTTTCTATCGTTATTGGTGCAGGTGGACTTGCTGGAGCAACAGGAGGAAATACTGCTGCGGGTGGTGCAGGCGGTGACGGCGGAGATACTACAATTACACCAACAGGAAAACCAGGAACTCTTATTCTTTGCAATGGTGGTAGTGGAGCCAACGGGGGAACAACTACTGCTACAACTGGTGGTGCAATAAAAACAGGATTTAGTTATGGAGCAACATTAACGCATATCATTGGTGGTGGATCTTCTGCTGTTGGTGTTCCTGTTGATGTGGCAATAGTTAGCATCAATAATCACGGAGGAGCAGGTGGTGCTGGATTAGCAGCAACTCCTGTTGCTATTGGTGGTGGAGTTGTGTATTTTCCCGCAGCAACTAGTAGTTCGGTTGTTGGATATGTTGAAATTGTAAGAGGTACTGGAATATATACTGGTGCTACTAGTACAGTTGCATCAGTAAATTCTTATCTTCATATTATGGGTAAAATGAGTCCTGGACTTGGTGGAAACGGTGGTGGTAGTGGAACAACAGGTGCAACAAAAGGTGCAAACGGTTATCGTGGTAGTGGTGGAGGTGGTGGTGGTTCCACACTAAATACATTTGCATCAGGAGCAGGTGGCGTTGGTGGAAACGGTTATGTGTGTATCACCGCAATAGGATAATATTATGAATCAAGGTATATTTGGATTTCCTACAGCACTTAGTAATACAACAATTAGCACCACTGAAATTGATGTGAGTGGCACTTATCGTATTGCACCAGGAACTAAAAGATTAGTTATATTTGCTGTTGGTGGAGGTGGTGGCGGTGGAGCAGGCGGCAAACGAGCATCGGGTACTCAACACAGTGGAGGTGGAGCAGGTTCTGGTGGCGGTCAAATATATCAAGATTTTAATGTGGAAGATTTAGGTGGTGCTAATACCACTCTTTCTATTGTTATTGGAGCGGGTGGTGTTGCAGGAGCAACAGGAGCAGATACTGCTGCAGGTGGCGCAGGTGGTGCAGGTGGAATAACTACAATTACACGAACAGGAAAACCAGGAATTTTAATTAGTTGTATCGGTGGTGCAGGTGGTGGTGGTGGTTCAACGGGAACTGGAACGGCAGGAGCCGCAAGATCAGGATTTAGTTATGGTGTAGCAATAACACATGTTGCTGGTGGTATATCTGCCTCAAATGGAAATCCACAAACAGTAATTGTAATTAGTATTAATAATCATGGAGGAACAGGTGGTGCAGGATTAGCAGCAACTCCTGTTGCTATTGCTGGAGGTATCATTTATGTGGTTAAATCCTCAAACTCGGTAACTACATCAGTTGTAAGTTCAGAAGTTGATCGGTTTAGTGCAGATGGTGTAATATATTCAGGTGGAACAAGTACAGTTGCTCCTGTAGATTCGTATTTACAAATTTCAGGAAAACACAGTCCTGGTTTTGGTGGTGCAGGTGGTGGTAGTGGAACAACAGGTGCAACAAAAGGTGGTAACGGTTATCGTGGTAGTGGTGGAGGTGGTGGAGGTTCCACACTAAATACATTTGCATCAGGAGCAGGTGGCGTTGGTGGAAACGGTTATGTCTGCATCACCGCAATAGGATAATATTATGAATCAAGGTATATTTGGATTTCCTACATCATTAAATGGTTCAGTATTCAGCATAAAAGAAATTGATGTGAGTGGCACTTATCGTATTGCACCAGGAACCAAAAGATTAGTTATATTTGCTGTTGGTGGCGGTGGTGGTGGTGGAGGCGGTATGCAACAAGCTTCTGGAACTGTTGGTTATGGTGGTGGCGGTGCTGCTGGTGGTGGAATAGTTTTATGCTCTTACAATGTGGAAGATTTGGGTGGTGCTAATACGACTCTTTCTATTGTTATTGGTGCAGGTGGACTTGGTGGAAGTGGTGGGGCTACTGCTGGTGCATTTGGAAACGCAGGATCAACAGCAGGATTCACTACCTTGACAATAACAGGAAAACCAGGAATTTTAATTGCTTGTGCAGGTGGTAGTTCAGGTTTCGGCGGCGGCTCAAGTTCTGGAACTGGTGCAACTGCATTAAACGCTTCAATTAATGGAATAATAAATCAAACATTTGGTGGTGGTTCAAGTAGTGTTTCTGTTAATGGTAGTTATTTAAATGCACATAATATTGCAATTTCTACACCATATTCACACGGTGGTGCTGCAGGTTCTGGTATAGGTACTACTCCTGGTCTTGGGTATGGTGGTGGAATTTACCGTAGTAGTACGGCTGCTTCAATTGGTAATTTTAATTATAAAACAGGATTAGGCAATCAAACAACAACTGATTGGATAACTGCTGGTGGATCAGGTACAACTCCAGGACAATCTTCTAGTACACAAATAATGGGTAAATTAAGTCCAGGATTTGGTGGAGGTGGTGGTGGAGTTGCTGCTTCTTCTAATGGTGGAGCGGGTGGCAATGGTTATAGAGGTAGTGGCGGCGGTGGTGGTGGACCAGCAAGTAATGGATTTACTCCTGGAAGTGGTGGAACTGGTGGAAATGGGTATGTCTGTATAGTAGCATTAGCATAAAGGAAAAAAAACATGAGATATGCAATAATAAATTTAGAAACAGGTATTGTAGAAAATATTATTATATGGGATGGAAATGGTGTACTTTCTCCATATTCAAATGATCAGTTAATTCAAATAGGGGAAAATGAATTATGTGATATTGGATACACATTTACTCTAAATAACGATCCAAGATTCTCAGAAACTCCTTGACTTTTGGTGTTTGTGTGATATATTCTCTCTATGAAGTATCTAAGCGTATGTTCTGGTATTGAAGCAGCAACTGTAGCGTGGCATCCATTAGGATGGACACCAACGGCGTTTTCTGAAATAGAACCATTTCCGTCTGCAGTTTTAGCACACCATTACCCAAATGTTCCAAATTTAGGAGATTTAAATAATTATGAAAACTGGAAAATCAAAGAAAAAGAAATTGATATCCTCGTCGGTGGAACACCCTGTCAGTCTTTTTCCGTCGCAGGACTCAGAGAAGGAATGGCAGACCCTCGTGGTAACCTGGCCCTTATCTTTTGCGGACTTGCAGACAAGATTAAACCTAAGTGGATCTGCTGGGAAAATGTCCCAGGAGTCCTTAGTTCAGGACAAGGACGGGATTTTGGTTCCCTCATCGGGGCGTTGGGAGAAATCGGGTATGGGTACGCTTGGCGAGTGCTCGACTCACAATTCATCAGAACACAACAGCATCCAAGGGCAGTCCCTCAACGACGAAGGCGTGTCTTCCTTGTCGGATATCTTGGAGACTGGAGACCTCCCGCCTCAGTATTATTTGAGCAAAGCTGCTTGCACGGGAATTCTCCTCCGAGCAGAACGCCGAGGAAAATTACTACCACCTGCTCTTCAGGAAGCCTTGAAGCAAACGGTAGTACCGAAAACCAACCCTACAACATAGTGTTTAACGATGCAAACGGAACACGAAAGGATCGTCCAAACGGCGGTGCTTATATCAATCCAACAGAAATTTCTACATCATTAACACTAGCAGAATCTGATACAAAAATTCTTGCTTACCGAAAATCCCGAAGAGCACAATCAGTTACCGATCACGAGACATGGGTTGAAGACGGAATATCCAATACACTTAATCAATTTGATGTTGGTGATATTAGAGATACTCATGCAGTAGTGCAACCAATTTCCAACATACACGCGTATTCTATACGAGAAGACGCAAAAGCCAATACGTTTAGTGCAACACCAACTGATGTTGGTCTAACCGTTAGTTCGTTAAGGCCTTCTCCGCAATCTCACCATGCCCAGTTGTTTATGGCACAAGGTCTAACTGTACGGCGTTTAACACCAAGAGAATGTGAGCGTTTACAGGGATTTCCTGATAACTATACACAGATTCCCTACAAGGGAAAACTAGCAGAGAATTGTCCTGACGGTATGAGGTATAAAGCATTAGGAAATTCTATGGCAGTAAATTGCATGGAGTGGATTGGTGAAAGAATTCAACAAGTAAGTACAACATTAAAGGAGACTACATTATGACACGAGATGATCTTATGAAAATTCACGAAGATCTCTGCTTAAAGGGTAGAGAATTGATGGAAAAGAAAAACCGAGACTATGCTGGCCGTGGTGGATCTGAACCATTTGCTAATTTTACACGTGTAGAATCAATGGGCATTTGTTCCACGGAAAGTGGGATGCTTGTTCGATTAACAGATAAAATGAGTCGTCTTTCCTCATTTGCAGAAAGCGGCAAGTTGGCTGTTGAAAACGAATCATTTGAAGATACTATTGTGGATGTAATTAACTATATGGTTTTATTTTATGCTTACATTAAAGATAAAAAAATAGATATGGTGAATCCGTCCACACAGATATATACTCAAGAGTTCTTGAATCAAGATATTAAGGAATTTAATAAGCGTCCGTGTTGTCGGTCTAAGTCTGCCTAATTGGAGTTTACTATGAAAGTACTTATTGCATGTGAGGAATCACAGGCTGTTACACAATGTTTTCGTGATATGGGTATCGAGGCCTTTTCGTGTGATACAGAACCCTGTTCTGGTGGTCATCCGGAATGGCACCTTCAAGAAGATGTTGTTCCACTTCTTGAACAGGACTGGAGTTTAATTATTGCCTTTCCGCCCTGTACTCACCTTGCAGTAAGTGGAGCGGCTTGGTTTGAACAAAAGCGTCTTGACGGAAGACAGCAACAAGGCATAGATTTTTTCATGAAAATTGCAAATTCTTCGTGCCCGTGTATTGCAATTGAAAATCCTGTTGGTATAATGTCTAGGATGTGGAGAAAGCCTGATCAAATTATTCAACCGTATGAATTTGGTGATCCGTATTCTAAAAAGACCTGTCTTTGGTTGAAAAATTTACCAAGACTTGTTCCAACTGAACTAGTGGAATGCGGAGAGCGTACGGTATATTCAAGTGGTAAATCAATGCCTAAGTGGTATGCTGATGCCTACAAGTTGCCACCACATGAACGAGCCAAAGTAAGAAGTAAAACATTTATGGGAATTGCCAAAGCAATGGCTTTTCAATGGGGATCTTTTATTAGAAATTAATATGAGTAGTAATTTTTACACAAGCGTATTGGTTAGAGGTGACATGATTCTTTATCGTGGTATTGAGAAGGGTAAAAGAATTAGAAAAGAAGTCCTATTCAATCCATCAGTCTTTGTTCCTACAAACAAGACAAACACGGGATGGAAAACGCTTTGTGGTAAGAATGTAGAGGAATTTAATCCGGGAACCATAAAGGATACCAAGGAATTTGTTGAAGAACATAACGGCATTTCCAACTTCGAGATCTACGGTAATTTAGATTTTCAATACCAATACATTGCAGACAACTTTAAGGGTGAAATTAATTATTCTTTTGATAAATTATCTATTTGTTACCTGGACATTGAGACAGAGTGTGAATCGGGATTTCCAAATATCGAAGAGGCAAATCAATTAATAAATCTTATTAGTTTTAGAGTTCCATGCTTTAAAGATCCTTTACGTCAAGTCACTTACAGTTTTTGTTTGCACGATAAAAAACTAGAGCCCGTGAATAAAGATCATATTGTGTTTGCATATGAAGATGAGGGTAAAATGTTAGAGCAATTCCTTTTTATTTGGCAAAAGGTTATGCCTGACATTATCACTGGGTGGAATATAAAACACTTTGATATTCCCTATATTGTGAATCGTATTAAACGTATTCTTGGTAGCAAGAAAGCACTTGAACTGTCTCCTTGGTCTGTGGTTAGAATGAAGGAGGTCTATGCAATGAATCGTATGCAGGAAACCTATGAGATTTTAGGTATCTCTGTCCTAGATTACATGGAATTATACAGAAAGTTTACATTTACAAATCAAGAGAGTTTTCGTTTAGACCACATTTGTTTTGTTGAATTAGGTGAAAGAAAAGAAAAATACGAAGGCTTTAATACTCTGCAAGATCTGTATAAGAAAGATTTTCAGAAGTTCTTGAATTACAATCACAAGGATGTTCAGTTAGTCTATAAGTTAGAGGAAAAATTAAAACTTCTAGAATTGTGTGTAACTGTGGCCTATACCGCAAAGATTAACATGACTGATGTTTTCTCACAGGTTAGAACATGGGACACTATTATCTACAATCATCTTAACGATAACGGCATAGTTATTCCACGAAAGCAATCAGGAGAAAAAGGTCAGCAGTTTAGTGGTGCTTATGTTAAAGAACCACAGGTTGGAATTAGTAAATGGGTTGTGTCATACGATCTTAATAGTCTGTATCCCCATCTTATTATTCAGTATAACATTTCTCCTGAAACCAAATTATATCGTGAAAATGGTCATTCAACTATTGAAGAAATTCTAGATCCAGACACTACAAATAAATCTAATATTAATTTTGATGAATTGCAAGAAAAGGCAAAGGACATAGGTGCCTCATTAACTGCTAATAATGTTTTCTTTACGAATTCCAAGAAAGGTTTCTTGCCGCTTCTTATGGAGAAGATGTATAACGAAAGAAAAATATACAAGCAAAAGATGATTGCAGCACAGGTCTTTATTCAGAAGAATAAGAATACCATGACGCCAGAGCGTTTGCAAGAAAAATTAAAAGAAGTTTCAAAGTATGAGAATTTTCAAATGGCTAGAAAGATTCAATTAAATTCAGCCTATGGTGCTGTTGGTAATGAATTCTTTAGATACTATGATCTAGATATGGCAGAGGCTATTACTATGTCAGGCAAGTTATCTATTCGTTGGATTGAAAAGAACATGAATCTATTTCTAAATAAAACTATTGGTACAAAAGATGTGGACTATGTTATTGCGTCTGATACAGATTCTCTGTACGTTACCCTAGACGGTCTTGTAGAAAAGTATTCAATGGGTGATTCTGATATACAATCTGTTGTTAAATTTCTAGATGATTTTTCAAATAAAGAGATCATGCCGTTTATTGACTCTAGTTTTAAAGAGTTGTCTACTAAAATGAATACTTATAGTCAGAGTATGAATATGAAACGTGAAACAATTTCAGACAAAGGTTTGTGGACAGCCAAGAAGCGTTATATTCTTAATGTCTATATGGGTGAGAATGATGTTTTATTAACAGAACCAAAGCTGAAAGTTGTTGGGGTTGAAACATCAAGAAGTTCTACTCCTGCTCCTGTAAGAGTGGCTTTAAAGAAATGTTTATATATTATTATGAATAGTGATGTGAATGATTTAAGAAAATATGTTACAGATTTTAAATCTAATTTTTATACGCTTCCTGCAGATGAAATTGCGTTTCCACGAAGTTGTAATGGTTTAAAAACTTATGGTGATGATAAAAATATTTACAAAAGAGCCACTCCTATTGCAGCAAGAGCATCTTTGTTGTATAATTATTATTTGGACGCACAGAATCTCACTCATAAATACAACATGATACAGGATGGTGAAAAGGTTAAATTTATATATCTTAAAAAACCAAATCCTATTAATGAAAATGTTATTGCGTTTAAAGATTATCTACCGAAAGAACTTGACTTATCTGACTTCATAGATTACAATATGCAGTATGAGAAGAGCTTTTACGAGCCGTTAGATAAGATCTTAAAAATCATAGCGTGGAATATCGAAGGTCATGCGTCATTGGAAAGTCTATTAGTTTAAGGAGAACAAATGAGTTTTTTAAATAATTTAATTAAAATTTCGGGAAATGAAGATGCGGGTATTGTGTCAGATGGTCTGGATGGTTCTGATATCTCTGGATTTATTGATACAGGATGCTACGCACTAAACGGATTGCTTTCA
>Ga0214919_10010180_pt1 | contig 11974 bp, 1 predicted proteins | sample LL1503_MetaG_FD_177994 | JGI IMG/M metagenome (GOLD analysis project Ga0214919, IMG submission 177994) | Freshwater microbial communities from Lake Lanier, Atlanta, Georgia, United States - LL-1503 | ecosystem: Environmental > Aquatic > Freshwater > Lake | place: USA: Georgia | collected 2015-03-15
AGCTTTTCTAGCTGTTATTGTAAAAATAGGCAAGTCTTGCGAACCGCCAACGGCTTTAATTTGGTGTAAATGAGTAAAACTGCCTGAAGGTTGAAATCCTTTAGGTAATTTAAATTTCCATTTATAGATGACAGTTTCCCCCAGCGTTCCTTTCAGATTATCGGGCGAAGCTTCATAGGTTTTAATTTCTACACGCTGTCTATCAAATTTTTCGCAACGATCGTTGTCTGGAGTCACATGGGAATAAAATTCAAACACATTTGCTTTTGCATCTTCATCCCAAACTTCGGCGATGTGTCTTCCAAAAGCACCGTGAACACATTCAGGATGTTCTACAGCCTCATTTCCAGGCGCTAAAACACTATTTATTAATTCATAGGTATTTCCTGGGCCATCAGCTTTTAAAACTACTTGAGAATAACTAAAAAAGGGTAGTGCAATAACAAAAAGGGTTGCTTTTACTTTCATGAGGTTGGTTTTTTATAAAATAAAAATGCGATATTTTATATAAAAATACCGCATTTTCTATTGAATCTAAGAATTAATTATTGAATAATTAATTTTTTTGTAGCCGTGATTCCAGCTTCTGTAATTTTTACAAAATACGTTCCTTTGCTTAAATTAGAAATATTAATTGCTTGATTGTTTGTTTTAGTTTGAAGTACTTCTTGACCTAAAGTGTTATAAATAGCAACTTCTTTTTCTAAATTAGTAGTAGAAGCGATATATAATTTTCCGTTTGAAACTGGATTAGGATAGATTTTAAATCCTGAAGATTTAACAGGAGTAATTCCTAAAGTAGAGGAAGCACCTAGAGCTTCACCCCAGTTGTTTGCCACTCTAATCTCATCTAAAGTAATAAACGGAGTAGTTGCAGAGGACTGTTGAGTCAAACGAAGTCTATCTACGGCAAGGGCTGCTGTTCTTGGCAATGTAGTAGCATTTGCAGTTGGTTCTGCTGAATTATCAGTTGGGTTAATCCATAATCTAGAAACATAATCATCATAAGAATAACTTGTTACTAAAGTGATAGGAGTGTTAACCTCATAATCAGTTGCATCCCATTTAATATCATCAGCTAATATTGGAGTTGCAGGTGATGCATTAATACCAATATTGAATTTAGTAGGAGCTACAGTGCTTGTTTTAAGATAAACAGCTGCTGTATAAGCAGTGTTTTGTCCTGCTCCTGCAGAATAACCTAAACTAAAAAATTGTCCTGGAGCTTTTGGTGTAGTTGTACTCGTTCCAGATGCGCCATTAGTTATAGATGCTCCGCTATCTGATAAAAGATTGGTTACCATAAACAAACAAGATGCATAGACTGATCCCGAAGTAGGGGCATTGAAAAGAATTTGAGGGTCAAGACCTGATTTGTCAAAAGTAATTGCTTTTCCTGTTGGAGTTGGTAATACACTTGAAGTCCAACTAGACGGTTGTGCTGCGATCAAAACATCATCTGGAGAAAGTGGTGTCGTTGCTTCAGCATTGACACTCCAAGAACCAAGACCAGTACCTGACAATGTGTCGTTGTTTATAAGGATAAGTTTGTCGTTGGTGTTGTAACTACTAAAATCTTCATGAAATGGCAATGTTTTTAAAGCGGTATCGCCTACAAATACTTGAGAAAGAACTCTATCACTTTCTGTCCCACTAACTGTTTGAGATACATAATAGTCAGCGTATGTTAATTCTGTTGAAGTTGCTAATTCTGTTCCTCCTGTTGCAGTAGCGTACCATTTGATACCAGCTCCTGTAGGTATTAAATCAGCAATGGTAGGAGTAGTAATGCTGTTAAAAACTTGTCTTTTTTCAACTGTTGGAGGAGCAGTGTAAGGAGGTGGTGTGCTAAGAACAATTTTAAAGTTGTCAAATTGAGATTTAACATTATTATTTAATAGAGCACCTGAGATAAAACCAAAATTAGTCATTGTAGTTGAAGTATAAGTAGCATCAGTAACAGTACCAGCAAGAAGTAAATCTCCAGTTGTTGGATCAACTATTGGGTCTGTAGATGCTGCAGGATCTTCGCGATAATAAAGTTGCCAAGAATCAAAATTAGGATTGTACACCACCTTAACGCTGAGTGCAGCAAAAGTTGTAGTAGCAGGAATTACTGCCAAGGCTGGAGATTCAATCAAACGAGAAGCAGTACATAATTCTTGAGCATCAGCGGTTGTAGATGAATTTCCTATACCGTTATGAAATTTTATTAAACTTATGCTTGCTTTAGTTCCATCAGCGCTATTTTTTTGATACATAAGAGCATAACCATCGGAAAGGGTTGGTGGCACATTACCTAAAATTCCGGCATTTGAGGCACATAAAACAACACACACAAATTTTTTACCTAGGGCATAACTTGTACTCGAATTTGAACCCAACTGATTTGCTTTTATATTAACAGTCCAAGTTAACAAATTTGTGTTATCTGTAAGTATTGGACTGAATCCATTTACTGTTGGTAACGTACCGGACAATGTTGCTCTAGTACCGACTGCAGGAGCCACACCATTAGTGATCAAATTTAAATAAGCATCGGTTCCTGTACCAATTGCAGTAGATGCAACACCTCCACCTGATTGAGTGTAAGATAATAATGGCACAGAAGTTCCTCCTGTGTAGCTTGCATTTGCGGTAGTTCCAAATGTTTCGGTTAAAATGGTTTGACTGTATGTTGAATTGGAACACAGCAAAAGCAATAAAATTGCAAAATGTAAAGATTTGTGATTGAGTAATGATTTTTTCATAATGGTTTGTTTTAAATTCATTGTGTTTAATAAAGTTTTTTAAAAAGGTATTGGTTAATTGTTGTAAGGTTGTTTAATAAAATTTTTTCTGTTTGGATAATAGATTTCAAAAATAGTACTATAAATATAATTCAAAATACGAATGTAGGGGTAAAATTGTACAGAATGGTATAAGCCAATAATCAGTTAAGACTATATAATAAAGGTTTTTTTCTTTAATTATATACTTTATAAGATAAATCTTCGGTGTAAAATTAATGAAAAATTATAAATAATAATTTATGAATTTAAAATAAAAATTCTCGAAGAAAAAAGAGGGGCATCGACAAGTTTAGTTTTGCACACTACTATTAATTTTATTATAAAAACTAACAATGCCCAAAGATTTACTAATTATACTATGTGTAAAAATTTTGTTGATTTTTTTTACATAATGAATTTTATTTAGCAAATTAATACTAATAAAATAGAGGCATGGACAATTTTACCCTATTTTTCGTACTCAGCCTTAAATTACATTTACTTAATTTGTCAATGTATTTTGATTGATGTTTGTTTGTCATCACGACAGTGACTATCAATCAAAATAAAAAACCTATTAATCAAACCTATATTATTATGAAAAAATTATTATTTAACAAAACAAGATTTACTTATCTTTTTTGCAGTATGTTTTTTTTGCTGCTTGGAAGTAATGCCAGTTGGGGGCAACAAACCATCGGATCCTTTCCTTACATGGATGGTGGTTTTGAAGGGCAGACAGCAACTACAACTCTTTCTGGTAGTGGAGTTTCTACATCTGCATGGACAGTCAGTAGTTCTACTAACTCATCTGTCAGATCGATAATTAATGATGCTACTGCTGCCCGATCGGGGAGTAAGTATGCGGCTCATGCCTCGAGTACAGCCACAGTAAGACTTCAGTCACCTAGTACAGCTACTGCGGCTAATGCTCCTGCTCCAAATGCACAACATACCATACAGTATTATTACAAAACGACAACAAATCAGTCTGTAGCTGCTACAGTTTGGAAGGCAAATACTGCTTACACTCTGAATCAGTTAGTAAGTAACGCTGGTAATGTCTACACTGTAACTACAGCAGGTACTTCTGGTGCCGCAGCGACTGCTCCTGTCCATACTTCGGGAGCCGCTGCATCTGGTACAGCAACATTAACTTATTACACTCTAGGTAATCAAAGTTTGCAAGGTTCTGTTTACAATGATTCTGGTAATAGTAAATCAGGAGAGGTAACCGCTAATTATCAATCTGGTGTCTGGACAAAAGCAACTTACACTGGAACAACAAATGTAGCAGCGGTTACAGCAAGTGCTAATTTTGCTGCCGTTAGACATCTTTTAGCAACTACCTCTACTGTAAATATTGATGATTTTGTAGTTTATGCTGGAGGTGTTGACACTACGGCTCCTACTGCGGCAAATTTGCCTACATCTTCAGTGGCATCAAGTACTACATTCAATATTGGCTGGACTGCTACTACTGATGCAGATAGAACTGGTTTTATGGTGGTGCGTTATGCATCGGATCCTTCTGCTAATGCAGCTGCAGCTCCTAATGTTAATGGTATTTATGGTCTGAATAATACAATTCCTAATGGAAACGCTACTGGAACTGTAGTGTATATTGGTACTGATACTAGCTTTATAGATACTGTAACCAGTACTGGTACTCAAACTTATTATAGAATTTTTAGTGTTGATAAAGCATTTAATTACTCTGCGCCTTTAGATCTTGCTACAGTTTTAACACCAATAATAGGTGCCCCATCTGTAGTTTCTCTTACGGGATTTAGTTATGTAGAAGGTGCTGGTCCTTCAAGTGTTCAGTCATTTACAATCAGTGGTGCTGATTTAACTAGTAGCCTTGTGCTAACAGTTGCTGACCCAACAATTTTTGAAATTAATAATCCAGCGGCTAACACTACTTATGGAAGTACCATTACATTAGCTAGTGGTACAGTCGCATCAACAACAATTAATGTGAGGCTAAAAGCTGGTTTGGCAATTAGCAGTTATGATAGTAAAATTATTAATATAACATCAACTGGAGCCACAAGTAAATCAATAAGTTGTAGTGGAAGCGTAATTGCTTTTATTGATACCACTCCACCTGCTACTCCTGGTCTTGTTACTTTGGATAGTAAAACGACAACCACTGCAAATTTAAGTTGGACAGCATCATCCACCACCGGTATAGATTTGACGGGCTATATGTTAGTGCGTTATTCTGGTAGTACAAGTGCAGCAGGTGTTAATCCTGTTAATGGAACCACTTATGCAGTTGGTGATACCTATTCTACAGGTGCGACTCCCAAAACTGCCACGGTTCTTTATGTAGGTACAAATCTTTCTTTTACGGATACGAACTTAGTTTCAGGATCTTCTTATTATTATAAAGTATATGCCTATGATGTAGCTCGAAATTATTCGACTCCCTCATCGGACGTCGCTTTCAAAGTAACAACATTTTCTTTGTTATCAACCCCAGTTGCTACGGCGGCTACTTCCACTGGAACTTCAGGTTTTGATGCGAATTGGCAACATATTGTTAATGCAGATTCTTACAGTTTGTCTGTGTATACTAATCCGGGCGTGCAAAGCAATATCGTGGGCTGGACGTTTCCTACCTCTTGGACGGGAGCTAGTGGTTACTTGGTCACTGCTGATGTGGCCAATTCCAACAACACTGCAAAACAATTTTCTTTGAGTACGGGAACTCTTTCCTCGGCCAATGGAGTGACAACTTCTGCCGCAAGTGGATCTACTTTTCATAGTCAAAGTGGTACTATTACAGCTCCTGTTAAATGGTTTCAAGTGGATGTGAACGCAGTAGGTTATAAAGATATCAAGGTGTCTTCTTCTATGTATGCTAATGCAGCTACTTCGGCCCGAGATTTTAAATTGCAATACAGTATTACGGGTCCAACTGGAACTTTTACTGATGTGACTGGTGGCGCCATAACTTGCGTCAATGGCTCTTGGGTACCTCTAACGGATTTGGCCTTGCCTGCGGAGTGTGAAAATGCTTCTAATCTATCTCTTCGTTGGATGCAAGTAGGTTTCCTTGATACAGCTGGAAATGTAATGTATAGCGCCTCTTCCTCTACCCGTATTGACAATATTTATGTTAAAGGATCCGCCCTTAGTGTCGTTTCAGGATATCCTGTAACAGTTGCTGTAACTGGATCTCCTGCGGCAGGGAGTACGTTAACTAGTTCTCGTACTGTAGCCAACCCTGGTACTTATTATTATGATGTTGTTGCTAATCCTATTTCAGGTTCTTTACTTTATACATCATCATACAAATCAAATTTCATCAGCGTGGATATTGTAGATAACACACCACCAGCCAGTCCAGGTGCTGTAACAGTAAATGCTGCAACGTCTGGTTTAGCTATAAATTGGGTTGCTGCAACTAGTGTTGAAGGTGGTGGCTATATGGTAGTTCGTTATGGAAGTAATCCTAATGCCAATAATGACCCAACTCAAAAAACGGCCTATGTTGCTGGAAATACATTCACTAATGGTACTGGTTCTTTAACTGGAACTGTGGTTTATGTGGGAACAAATGTAACAGCTACTGATACTAATTTATCTTCAGGAACTACCTATTATTATAAAGTGTATACTTTTGATCAAGCTACTAATTATTCAGATGAATCAAGTGCGTCTGGCACTACACCAGCTGCTACCTTAGCAGCTCCAGTTGCTACTGCCAGTTCTATACCAACAAGTACAGGATTTACTGCTAACTGGGATGCTGTTACCAATGCAACTAATTACAGTTTAAATTTGTATACCGCTAATACGCAATCTAACCTTGTAGGTTGGACTTTTCCAGTAAGTGGTACCACTCTTACAGCAGATATTACATCAGCTAATAACTTGACAAATACTTTAGTTCAAAGTTCAGGAACAGTCTCTTCTGGAACTGGAGCTACAACACAAGCAATATCTGCAGCAAGTTGGTATAATGTTTTTAATAAATATTGGGAAGTACCAGTAAATACCTCAGGAAATTATAATATTAAAGTTTCTTCTAAACTTTTATCAACTGGTCCTAGAGATTTTAAATTACAATATAAAATTGGATCTACAGGAACCTATACCGATGTTCCTAATGGTGCCTTTGTTTGTGCTAACGACTGGACAACCGGTGTTTTAAAGGATATAAGCTTACCAGCTGAATGTGATAATCAAGCTTCTGTATTCCTTCGTTGGATAAATTATACCGCTATTGATTATAGTACTGGTCTAGCAATGACAGGAGGAACAGCTCGATTAGATGATATTTATATCACAGGTTCTACCTTGACTTCAGAGTCGGGTTATCCTATTACTCTTTCTGGAACATCAAAAGTGATTTCAGGTTTAACAGCAGGGATACATTATTATGATGTTGTGGCTAATGGTAATGGAGTTAGTTTTTCGTCTTCACCAAAATCTAATGTTATTGCTTCTAGTATAGTACCTCCGGTTAGCCCGGGTGCTGTTACAGTAAATGGTGCTACTGCTTCTAGTTTAGCGGTGAGTTGGATTGCTGCATCAAGAATTGATGGTGGCGGTTATATGGTGGTCCGTTATGCTAGTAATCCTAATGCAGACAATGATCCAACGCAAAGAATTACTTATGTAGCTGGAAACACTTACACTAGTGGTACTGGATCTTTGACAGGAACAGTAGTGTATGTAGGAACTGCATTGACATTCTCAAATACTGCTTTGTCACCAGGAACAAATTATTATTACAAGGTTTATGCCTTCGATCAAGATTATGATTATTCTTCGGAATCAAGTGCGTCTGGAACAACTTCAGCTGCTGTTTTAACGGCTCCAGTTGCTACTGCTAGCTCAGCACCAACAACTACTGGATTTACTGCTAATTGGGGTGCTGTTACCAATGCATCTAATTATGACTTGTATTTGTATGATGCAAATACTCCATCTACAATTGTTGGTTGGAATTTTGATACAAACCTAATAGCAACAACCACCTCTACAAATAATACTAACAATGCTGTAGTACAATCTAAAGGGACCGCACAGCTTGGAACAGTTTCATCTAATACTTGTGTTAGTGCAACGAGTTCTGCATGGACGCCTTCGGGCACAGCTCCTAATTTAGTTGCTTCTGGAACTAACTGGGAAATAGTTGTAAATACTGTTGGATACAGAAACACTACAGTGTCTTCTAAAATGTATGCTTCTCAAGCTGCTACTGCTGCTCGTGATTTTAAAGTGCAATATAAAATTGGATCTACAGGAACGTATACTGATGTACCTTCAGGAGCTATTATTGTGGCAAGAGATTGGACGACAGGCGTTTTAGAAGATCTAGCTTTACCTGCTGCTTGTGATAATCAAGCTTCAGTTTACCTCCGTTGGATTAATTACACTACGCTAGCTACTGATGGTGTTAACACCATTACCTCTGGAGGTATTTCTTTAGATGATGTTTATGTAAAAGGTAATGCTTTAAATATTGAGAGCGGTTATCCTATTAACGTTTCAGGCACTTCAAAAGTTCTTACTGGTTTAGCTTCTGGGGTTCATTATTATGATGTCATTGCTAAAGGAGACGGTGTAGCATACACATCCTCTACTAAATCTAATACAATTACAGCAGCTGTTATTATTGCAGAAAATATAGCAGATTATAAATCTAATGGAAATGTTACAATTTCTAGCGCTGCTAATTGGCTATATTATAATGCCCAAGAATGGTTAACAGCTACAGCAGCACCTACTAGTGCCAATAACATTACTGTATCTTCAGGCAATGTTCTTACTTTAGGAGCTAATTTAACAGTTGCATCAGGAAAAAAATTAACTGTAAATGGGACACTTGATTTAGCGAGTTATACGATTTCTGGAGCTGGTAGTTTTACATTAAAAACAGCTGGAACAGCAGTAGTTTCATCAGCTGCTAATTATGCCACTCTTAAATTAGGAAATAATACCTCTATAGCAACTGGTATTACAACTACAACGAGCAACTTTGAAACAGCTACTAATTATGTTTATAATGGAGTAGGTGTTACACAAAACTTTAGTTCTTTACCATCAACAATATCAGGGAATATTACCATTAGTAATACAACTGGTGTTTATTTAGTGAATCATACTGCTATTAATGCACCAGGTCTCGTGAGTGTTGCAGCTGGAGCTAAATTATGGTTTGGTGATGGGGCTGTTTCTGTCGCAGGAACCACCGCTGGAACTTATAATCTTACAGGTTCAGGTGCTTTTTCTGCGGGTAATGGATGTACATTAGTTGTTACAGGTAGTAAAGGATTATCTTATAGATCTGGAAACATGTCTTTGGAAGGAACAAGAACTTGGGGAACAGATATCAATTTTTGGTTTTATAAAAATGATGGTTATACGGTAATGCAAATGGGAGACCTTTTCGCTACTAATTCATTAAATCTTCAAAGTCCAACTACCCCAGAAATCACTAGCATCAATAATCTTGAGGTTAATAATCCTTATGGAGTGTATTTGGGATGTATAAATCCAGCTAAAAATCCATTAAATTCAGGATATACGTCTGGTACAACTGTAAATGGAATGATTACAGATTATGCACCACTTACTGATATTAATATTAAAGGAAATTTGAATTTCATTTCTGGTAAATTAATTGCCAATAAAGGAACTTTAAAGTTAAATGCTGCTGGAAATGCTGCAGTATCTTTTACAGCTGCAGATGGAACTACTCGTGTTACTTCTGTTCCTACTGACATCGGAACGGCATCAGTAATTGTTGCTGGTTCAATTACTGGTGCTGGTATTGGTACAACATTACCTAACGGGTATACCGATGGAAAGTGGGTTGTGGGTAACTTAAAAAAGCTAACAACTTCTGGAAATTCTCCATCATTTTCGTATCCAATTGGAGATGCTACATCTTATTGCCCTTTAGCATTAAATTTCTCAGGAAATACTACTGCTAACGGAGGTTTAACCGCAAGATCTTATTCCGTATTTTTACCAAATACATTTGATTCAAGTATAGATGATACTAAAAAAGTAAATAGAAATTGGTCGTTAACGAATACTAATTTGGCAGGGATAGGAACCTATCAAGCAACATTTAGGTATGCAAGTACTGATAATGATCCAGGTACAACTCCTTCAAGTTACGTAGTTCGCAGATTTGACAATGATACTTGGAGTAATGTTACCATTTCGGGAACACCTACTGCAACAACTACAATTGCAACAGGACTTACAGGTTTTGGAAATTTTGTAATTGGACAAAATATTAATGCTGTTCAAAATGCAACAGCTCAAAGTTTTTGTGGTAGCGCAACCGTTGCTGATTTAGTACCGTATTCAGGAACTTCTTATAAATGGTATGCCACTGCTACTGGAGGAACAGCTTTAGATGCCTCTGCTGCATTAACGACAGGTACTTATTATGTTGCTATGACAATTTTTGGTGGCAGCGAAACTTCTAGAACTGCTGTTCCTGTAACAGTAAATGTTAATACTAATGCAAGTATTGTAAATGTTAGTACAATTGCTGAGTTACAATCAGCAATAAATACTTCCAATTGTGGAGATATTATTGTACTTGCTAACGGACGTTATACCAACACTACTTTGGATATTGGTAGAAGTAATATTACTGTTAAAGCGGCTACTAATGGTGACGTTTATTTTGATGGAACGAATGATATCAATATTACTGGAAATAATGTGAAATTTAAAGGTTTCCAATTTACTTCGGGTGATATTGGAGCTAATTATTTAATTGAAGTTTCTGGTAGTCATAATACGTTATCACAATTGAACTTTAATGGATATAGAGCAAAAAAATTCATTGTGATTCTTGAAGGTTCTCAGTACAATACTGTTGAATATTCTAATATTTCTAAATTGGCAGATGACAATAAAGATGAATTAGGTTGTGCCATTCAAATCCATACCTCTTATTCAACCCCAGGCTATCATAAAATTAGATATTGTTCTTTCAAAGATTTTGCAGGAGCAGGTGGTGATTATGGAAATGAGCCAATTAGAATTGGTTTAAGTACAGAAAACGCTAACAAATCAAGATCTATTGTTGAATATTGTTATTTTAACAACACGGGTCTTGGAGATAGCGAAACGATTTCTATCAAATCGCAAGAAAATACAATACGTTTTTGTACGTTCACTAACCAACAAAATGCCCATTTATGTTTTAGAAATGGAAACAATAACGTGGCTTATAGTAATTTCTTCATCGGTGCTGGAGGTATTAGAGTGAAAGAAGCAAATAACATTTATTGTTACAATAATTATTTCCAAAATTCAGGGACAACAGATGCAACTGTTTCTAACCGTGCTAATGCAGTAACTTATTTTTATGATACTTCAACTTATCCGGTCGTTCTTAATAATATAAATTTTGTTCACAATACTTTTTACAATTGTGCAAATATTGATTTTGGTGGAATTGGTGCTACAAATAATACTTGGGCAAACAATATCTTCAAAAAAGAAGGTACTATTTTTATGAATCCTAATAATGGAACCACTTTTGCAGGAAATATATACCAAGGAACTCCAGGAATTACTATCGCTTCAGGTATGACTTCTGCTGATCCTCTTTTGGTAACAAATTCGGATGGTTATTTTGGATTATCAACAGGAAGTCCAGCAATTGATTCGTCAACTTCAAGTTATCCTGCTATTTTAACTATACCTAATATTAATGATGATGCTAGTTTGTTATTTGATATAAGCGGTCAATCTCGTCCTCCACTTGCAACTTTAAAAGATGTTGGTTGTGATGAATTTACTACAGGTGCAATTACAAATCACCCTTTAGTAGTAACAGAAGTAGGGCCAACTTATTTGGGCGGTCCAGTTACACTGCCTCCAACGGCAACAGCACAAACTTTTTGTAATTCAGGAACGGTTGCTAATTTAGTGGCAACAGGAACAGCAATTAAATGGTATAGCAGTGAAGCAAGTACATCAGTATTATCTTCTACTACGGCTTTAGCCACAGGAACTTATTATGCTACACAAACTATTAATAACATTGAAAGTGATAGAACAGCTGTTTCAGTAACTATCCAAGCATTACCAGCAAGTGCAGGAACAAACGGAATTTTAAAAATCTGTGCAGGAACAAGCGTAAGTGAGTCCACATTATTTGCAGCTTTAGGCGGAACACCAGCAACAGGTGGAACTTGGTCAGCTACAAC
>Ga0214919_10010182_pt1 | contig 11973 bp, 5 predicted proteins | sample LL1503_MetaG_FD_177994 | JGI IMG/M metagenome (GOLD analysis project Ga0214919, IMG submission 177994) | Freshwater microbial communities from Lake Lanier, Atlanta, Georgia, United States - LL-1503 | ecosystem: Environmental > Aquatic > Freshwater > Lake | place: USA: Georgia | collected 2015-03-15
GCCTCTGGTTATTACCGAGTCGCCTTACGTTGGTACCGGTATCGAGCGTCGCGTGGCGATCGACTCGAAGACCGTTGTCGTCGCAGAAGGCGCTGGCATTGTTGCCGCCGCTGACGCGCGCCGCATTATCGTCACCAAAGATGGCGAAGTGGCACCGGCACAAATCGAGAACAAGAAATTCAAGAGCGACCCCGCAAAGGGCGTGTGGGTCTATGACCTGCGCAAGTTCTTGAAGACGAATTCTTCGACCTGCTTTAATCAACGTCCCCTCGTTCGCCGCGGCGACAAGGTGAAACTCGGCGATATCATCGCCGACGGTGCTGCCACCGATAAGGGCGAACTCGCCCTCGGTCGTAACGTGCTCGTTGGCTTCATGCCTTGGAATGGTTACAACTTCGAAGATGCGATTCTGCTCTCCGAACGCATGCTCAAGGACGACGTCTTTACTTCGATCCACATCGAAGAATTTGAAGTCACGGCACGCGACACAAAGCTTGGGCCTGAACAAATCACCCGCGATATTCCTAACCTCGGCGAAGATGCTTTACGCAACCTTAACCGCGATGGCGTCATCCGCATCGGTGCCGAAGTAAAGCCTGACGATATTCTCGTCGGTAAAATCACTCCGAAGAGCGAAGGCGACTTAGCTCCAGAAGAAAAACTTCTCCGCGCCATCTTCGGTGAAAAAGCCCGTGACGTGAAGGACACTTCACTCCGCGTTCCTTCGGGTATTTCCGGTATCATCATGGACGTAAAGGTATCCTCTCGTACCGATAAGGACGACGGCCGCCTCTCGCCTAATGATCAACGCCGTGCCCTTAAGAAGGTAAACGAAGAATACCGTACCGCGGATTCTCGTCTGCGCGAAGAAATGACGGAGTCCCTTTCGAATATTCTCTTGGGCGAAAAGATTCCGCTCGATGTGAAGAATTCGGAAACTGGCGAAGCCATTATTCCTGCCAATCGCAAGATCACTAAGACCTTACTCCGTCGCTTAGCCTCCGTCTCTCGTACTATCGAGATGAACGATTCGCCAGTGAAGCAAAAGATCCGTCAGATTGTCGATGGTTACCACCGTCGCTTCGACGAACTCGAGCAAGAGCGCACCCGCAAAGTTGAAGCCATTGAACAAGGCATCGACGAGGGTGGGGCGATCAAGAACGTTAAAGTTTATATCGCTACCAAGCGTAAGATCCAAGTCGGTGACAAGATGGCTGGTCGTCACGGCAATAAGGGCGTTGTTGCCCGTATCGTTCCCGTGGAAGACATGCCTTTCCTTGCCGATGGCACCCCTGTCGATATTTGCTTAAATCCCCTCGGCGTTCCTTCACGTATGAACGTCGGTCAGGTTCTGGAAACGCACTTAGGTTGGGCTTGTTCCAAGCTCGGCTTCAAGGTCGCTACCCCAATCTTCGACGGTATTCCCGAAAAACAAATTCGCGAGTATTTGAAGCAAGCAGGTTTACCTGAAACGGGTAAGGCCATGTTAACGAACGGACACACCGGTGAAGCTTTCGACCAAGACGTCGTGGTGGGTTACATCTACATGATGAAGCTCAATCACTTAGTCGCCGACAAGATTCACGCACGTGCCACCGGTCCTTACAGCCTCATCACGCAGCAGCCTCTCGGCGGTAAAGCCCAATACGGTGGTCAGCGTTTCGGTGAAATGGAAGTCTGGGCCCTTGAAGCCTACGGCGCCGCTTACACTTTACAGGAGCTTCTCACTGTTAAGTCGGATGACGTTGCCGGCCGTACCAAGATTTACGAACAGCTCGTCAAGGGTGACAACACCCTCGTCAGCGGAACACCACAATCATTCAACGTGCTGATGAAGGAAATGCAGGCCTTGTGCTTGGATGTCCGTCTCGGCTCCACCACGGGTGCCGTTGAGCGCAACTAAGTTCCTAACCCTTAATAAATAAAAGACATGATCCATCCGGAACACACCCCTGAGTTCACCCCGAACGAAGCCAAGGAGCAGTCCTTCGACTTCGTTTCCATCTCGATCGCTTCACCCGAAGAAATCGTTGCATGGACGGGCGAGCAGTTCCTCGACGAAGTCGATGAACACGGTAACCGCAAAGTTAAAGGCCTTAAGGAAGTTAAGAGCCCAGAGACCATTAACTATCGCTCCTTCAAGCCCGAGCCTAACGGGCTCTTCTGCCAACGTATTTTCGGACCTGTCCGCGACTACGAGTGCTACTGCGGTAAGTACAAAAAAGTTAAATATAAGGACGTAGTTTGCGATAAGTGCGGCGTTGAAGTCACTGTTTCTCGCGTTCGTCGCGAGCGCATGGGCTACATCCGCATGGCGATTCCTGTTTCGCACATCTGGTTCCTGAAGAGCATGCCCAGCCGCTTGTCCTTAATGTTGGACATGACGACGCGTCAGCTCGAACAAGTCATTTACTACCAAAAATACTTGGTGGTCGACCCTGGCCAAACCGGCATGGTTGAAAAAGAATTACTCGACGAAGAAAGCTACCGTCGCGCCGTTGAACAACACGGTCCCGACGCCTTTAAAGCGCGCATGGGTGCGGAAGCACTCCAGCAGCTCTTGAAGAAGATGGATCTCGCTTCGACCGTGGAAGGTCTCCGCGACCAACTTCGCTCCACTCGCTCGAAGCAGATCAAGAAGAAGATCGCTCGTCGTATGAAGATTATCCAAGGCTTCTTGGCCTCGGGTAAGCGCCCAGAGCACATGATTCTCACGGTGTTACCGGTGATCCCTCCAGACCTCCGTCCGTTAGTACCTCTCGAAGGTGGTCGCTTTGCGACTTCCGACTTAAACGATCTCTATCGTCGCGTCATCAATCGCAATAACCGCTTGAAGCAACTCATTCAGATGAAGACGCCTGACGTCATCATCCATAATGAAATGCGCATGCTCCAAGAAGCGGTGGATGCGTTGCTCGACAACGGCCGTCACGGTAAGCCAGTGAAGGATCGCGATCGTCAGCTCAAATCCATCAGCGACATGCTGAAGGGTAAGCATGGTCGTTTCCGCCAAAATCTTCTCGGTAAGCGCGTCGATTACTCCGGTCGTTCCGTCATCGTCATCGGTCCTGAATTGAAACTCAATCAGTGCGGTCTGCCTAAGAAAATGGCACTCGTGCTCTTTGAGCCTTTCATCATCCGTCGCCTCAAGGACCTCGGTTTCGCTCATACCGTTCGTGGTGCCCGTAAGCACATCGAACAAAAGAAACCTGAAGTTTGGGATATCTTAGAAGAAGTGACCAAGGGTCACCCCGTCTTCCTTAATCGTGCGCCCACGCTGCACCGTCTTTCGATTCAGGCTTTCGAGCCCGTATTGATTGAAGGTGATGCGATCCGTCTACACCCACTCGTTTGTACGGCATACAATGCTGACTTCGACGGTGACCAAATGGCCGTACACGTTCCACTTTCGCTCGAAGCCATCATGGAGTGTAAACTCCTGATGATGTCGACGAACAACATCTTCTCTCCTTCGAGCGGTAAGCCGATTTTAACACCTTCTCAGGATATTGTTCTGGGTGCGTATTACTTGACGCTGGAGCCTGCGAACAAGCCAACCAACACCCAGCACTTGCCGGTGATTGGTTCGGTCGATGAAGCGAACTACGCCGAAGCGGAAGGTGCGCTGCACTTCCACGATTGGGTACGTTACGCTAATCCTGACCTCGGACGTGACACTGTGCATGGCGATAAGACCGCGCGCACGATTGTTACGACCGTTGGCCGTATTATCTTCAACACCATCTGGCCCTCAGAACTCGGCTTCTTTAATGAAACCGTGAAGAAGGGTCAGCTCGGAGACCTCATCTTAAAGACGTATAAGAGCGTCGGTAAGGAAGCTTCGATTCCGGTGCTTGATGCACTGAAGGACGCTGGTTTCCGCGTCGCAACGCGCGCGGGTATTTCCATCGGCGTGAGCGACATGATTTACCCGAAGGAAAAAGACGGCGTTGTGAAAGAAGCCACCATCAAGGTGCGTGAATTCCAACGTCAGAACGAATCCGGTACGATCACCAACGACGAACGTCGTAATAAGGTCGTTGATACCTGGTCCGCTGCAACGAACACCATTGCTCAGTCCGTTTACAACACACTCGCCGAATCCGCTCGTGTCGCTGGCGTCCGCAAGGGCGACCCTCGTCACAGCCACCGCATGATCATCAACCCCGTTTACGCGATGATGGATTCCGGTGCCCGTGGTAATAAGGCGCAGGTTAAGCAGCTTTGCGGTGCGCGTGGTCTGATGGCTAAGCCTTCAGGCGAAATCATTGAACGCCCGATTCTCTCGTCCTTCCGCGAAGGCCTCTCCGTTCTGGAGTACTTCATCTCGACGCACGGTGCCCGTAAGGGTCTGTCCGATACGGCGCTGAAGACCGCCGATGCAGGTTACATGACGCGTAAGCTTTGTGACGTGGCGATGGACGTGATTGTCACTGACGATCACAACCTCAGCTCGGGCACGGAAGTCATCACCCTTGGCGACGCCGCAATCGGCCGTCACCTTTCACTCGATGTTGCCAATCCGTCCGGTGCAGTGAGGGCATTGGCCAAGGCCGATACTTCGCTCACTGAAGAGGTCGTGGCTAAACTCCGCGATGCTGGCGTAGACCGCGTGGCCGTGCGCATGCCTAACGGTGTTTGGAAATCGACCATCTATGATGGTGACGAAATCCTGGTGCCATTGGCTGATCGTATTGTCGGACGTTGCCCATCAGACGATGTCGCTAATCCTTTGAATCCTTCGGAAATCATTATTCGCTCCGGTGAACTCATCACCGAAGAAAGCGCAAAACTCATTGAAAAAGCCGGCATCGACCGCGTGAAGGTTTTATCGCCTCTCACGCACATGTTGGTGAATGCGATTCCGCCGAAGTCTTACGGCCTCGATCCGTCCACCGGACGTATTGTCGAGCGTGGTACCGCCGTCGGTATCATCGCCGCTCAATCCATCGGTGAGCCTGGTACTCAGTTGACGATGCGTACGTTCCACATTGGTGGCGTTGCACAGTTGAAGTCTCCTGAAATCAAGGCGAAGAACAACGGTCGTGCGGTCTTCGTTGACCTCAATACCGTTGAACTCGATGCGAAGGTTTCCGTCGCCGTTAACGGCACGGGCTACATCCGCATCTTGAACGACGCCGACCAATCACTCGAAGAATACCGCATCTTAGCCGGTACCGTTATCAGCGTTAAGGATGGTAAGAGCGTGAAGAAGGACGAGCTCATCGCAGCTTGGGATCCTAACTTCACCTCGATTCTCTCCAACGACTCTGGTCGTATCCGTCTCCTCGACATGATCTCGGGTGTGACTTACACCGAAGAGCGTGACCCTTCGAATAATAGCTTCTTCAAGTACGTTATCGAGCACTCCGACGAACAAAATCCGCAGATCCAAATTGTAAACGAGAAGGGTGACAACCTGGGCACGTTCTCAATTCCTGCGGGTGCACGCGTTGAAGTTGACGAAGGCGACAACGTTAGCCGCGGAAGTATCCTCGCCAAGATTCCTCGCCAAGCCGCGAAGACGCAGGATATTACTGCTGGTTTACCTCGTATTTCCGAGCTTTTCGAAGCCCGTCCTCCGAAGGACGCCGCCGAGATTGCGAAGATTGATGGTGAAGTTGAATTCCAACCTTCGATTCGCGGGAAGAAGCGCTTAGTCATCAAAGACTCAATCGGTCGCGAAGAAGAGCACCTCATCCCTCACGGCAAGCACATCATCGTCGCTGCCGGCGAAAAGGTGAAGCAAGGCCAAGCCCTCACCGAAGGTGCCGTGGATCCACACGACATCCTCGATATTCTGGGTCAATCTCGCGTACAGGATTACCTCATCACCGAAATTCAAAAAGTTTACCGCTCACAAGGTGTTGTGATTAATGACAAGCACATCGAAATCATTGTCTCGCGCATGCTCCGCAAGGTACGCATCAGCGAGCCAGGTGACTCCGATTACTTGTGGGGCGAGCACGTTGACCGCAGCATCCTTGCTGACGTCAACCGCTCCATCCACGAGCGCGGTGGCCAGATTGCCGAGTACGAGCCCATCCTCTTGGGTATCACCAAGGCTTCGCTGGAAACCGAGTCCTTCATCTCCGCTGCGTCCTTCCAAGAAACCACTCGCGTGCTCACCGACGCCGCCACCATGGCCCGTCGCGATCCGCTGACTGGTTTCAAGGAAAACGTCATCATGGGCCACTTGGTGCCCGCCGGTACTGGCCTCCCGCTTTACCGCCGCATCCGCGTCGGAGCGACCCAGGCGGACGTTTAATAATTACGTAAGTATTTAATTATTAAGCACTTAATAAAACCCATGAGGTCTCATACCCTCATGGGTTTTCTTTTTTGGCCCGCTTTGGGGGTTGATGACTCCTCTAATAATCAGTTAGGTCTTATACGGTACCCCTATGCTCACGCTTAGACCTAAATTCCTCTTAGCCGCAGCCTTTCTGACGACGACAGCAGCCCTGTCGGCTGCTAGCTTCTTCCCCACTTCTCCACTCATTCAAATCGGGGAAGATACGGACATCTTTTTTACTGCCAACACATCGCTTAATATCACGGACAACCTTTATTCCTCAGCCACAAAAACCTCCGCAACTTCTTATACGTTAGTGCCGGGTTTTTCTTTAGAGTATGCTAAAGATAGTCCGCTTTACGCCACGGCATCAATTAGTCGATCTCTGGTGCGCTACGCAAGTATCTCAAAATTAAACAACTCGCAGAACACAATTGATGGAGCAGTTATTATTGATCAAGGCGGCCCGCTTAAGGCTATATTACGCTCAAGTTATCATGAGTCGGCGCGAAATGATAATTTAACTTCGTTGGGAATTGATGGTAAGGCCATTGGTGAGACGTTGGTGAGGCAGGGGGACTACCAGCATAGCTTAAAACTCGATTACCGTTTAACGGAGAAAATCCTCACGGGGGTGACTTTTACCAATTCCTATAACCGTTACCTGAATCCTGTGACGATTATAGATCCTAACAATTCGTTGAATTCTATTTATAATACTAATAACTTAAGCCAAATAAACACTAAGAACATTGGTCTCGCGGCTACCTATTGCCCGCCCGGCGATTTAATCACCTACGGTTTAACTTACTCGCACGCCCAAAACGATTTTTCACCCGCGCCTTATTTGTCTACCAATAATGTCTTACGTCCTGCAGGCATTTATAAGTCCACGCAGGATAATTTCAATTTAACAGCGAGTGGCAGCTTAACCCGCTCTGGAAAACTTAGCCTCAGTGGGAGTCTGGGTGCCTTATCTTCCAAGACGCTGAGCAAGGATACGGCCGTAGGGGACACCAAGTCGACCGACCTTTCTTACGCAATAAGCCTAAAACATAATTTGTCCGAATTCATTAACCATGAAATCAACCTGGGGCGTTCTGTTTCGCCTACGCCCAGTGGGACTAATAGCCAGACTAGCACATATGGGTATTCTATCAGTTCCTCGCTCAACGACAGTGCCGCGGTCAGTTTTAATATTACCAAGGCCAGCACTGCGGTCGGTCCGACTAAAATTGAATCGTTGAATTATGGTGCGAGTGCTACCTATCGGATGAATGCGCACCTTAATTTTTCGGCCAATTTGAGTATGGGGGACACGAAATTTCCAGGAAACAGTGTGCAAAATTCTCAAACCAAGGGATTCATTTTATCGGCAGATTTTCGTTACTAAGAGCCAATCTTCACCCGAACCTCTATGTCTAGTCAGCGCATAATGCCTTGCCCGAAGTCCTTGGTAATCTTTTTTTTCCTGTCTATCCTTGGTGTGTCATTTTCGGTATCACTTCGCGCGGAAGAAAAGCAGGCGCCTGCTGCGTCTGAAGCCAGTGTACAGAAAAGCCTCCCCTCGTCTTACACCCTACGACCAAGGGATTTTATTCGAGTCGGTGTCATTAACGAAAGTGACACTTTTGTGGACCGCCGGATCAATCCAGATGGAACAATTGACGTGCCCTTCCTCAAGCAGCTGGTTCCAGTATCAGGCTTAACAATCACCGAGGCTCAAGAAGTGCTAGCCAAGCGTTTTCGACGCTACTTTAAGGAGCCGCAAGTAGTGATATCCATTTCCACATATGCGGAACGACGCGTTTACATTTCAGGCTATGTGGGTCGTCCTGGGCCTATCTCCATACCCCCAGAGGAAAGCCTTACCTTGGGTAAGGCACTCTCCTTAGCGGGCGGAATTCTGGCTCGAGGGCGACGCTCTGACGTGGCCGTCAAGCGAATGGTGGATGGCAAACTTGAAATAATCAAAAAGGATGTCAGCCGCATCGACAGTGGCGAAGAGCCAGACTTCATTCTGCAAGATGAAGACGCAGTCTATGTCGATGACAGCCGATTTTAATTTATGAGCGACGACAATACTCGGAAGCAAGAACCACCGGAAAACAGTCGGTCAGGCTCAGGCTACGGCTCATACGGAAATTATGGTGGGTATCGTGGCTACGGACATTACGGCAGCTACGGGAACTACGGCCAGTCAAGGCGTGGTAGTTATGGTGGTTATGGAAATAATTACGGCGGCTACGGCGGCTACGGCCAGAACCAAGGCGAGGTTCGCGAAAAAACTGTCTCGATTTCGACCTACATCAACATGTTGCGTGAACGCATCTGGTGGTTGCTTCTTTCGCTCGTTGTTTTCACGACCGCATCTCTAATTTATACTTACAATATTATGCCTGAATACCGTGCGACGGCGCGGCTACGTGTATTCCGGTCCGCTCCCAATATTTCTAATGCCTCATCGTCGGCCGAAAATAACTTCAATGTCGCTTCATCGGAGGACTACCTTACGGCGATTGAATCCATGCGAAGCAGTGCGATCATCGATGCGGTTTCTCGACAGCTGACCATCGCCGAAAAGAAGCAAGTACTCCTGCCGTATCAGGGGGGGAATATTTTTAGCGGACCGCTCTCAGAGCAGGAGGTTTTTGGCAAGCAACGGTCCATTAATCCACAGCGTTCGACCCTGGTGGTCGCCGTTGAATTTACTCACCCGGACCGCGAGCTTGCACGCCAGGTTACTTCAATGTTCTGCAAGGCTATCCAGAAAAACAGTGAAGATGAACGGCTCATCGTCACTAATCCTTTAGTTGAGAAATACCGTATCGATATCGATGCGATTGAAGAACGTATCCGTAAACTCTATGAAGCGCGTAACGATTTAGTTAAAAGCCAGAAGCTCATGTCAATTGCCCGCGACACGAACACATTGACGGCCGAAAGGAGTTCCTTGGTACGTAGCCGAGAAGATGCACGTAAGTCGATTGATGAGTTGGAAATCATTTGGCGACTGATACTCGAATCTAAGGCCTCCGGAAAAAATCTTTACGACATCTCCCAGGTTCGGGCTGATGAGCGTGTCGCAACTTTGGGCGCTCGAATAGCTGATTTGCGGGTTGCCTCTAAGACAATGGAAAAGAAGTACACGGATGAGCACCCCACGCTGATACAGACGCGTGCTCAATTAGAGCAAACCGTTAAAGAATTTGATGATGCGGTCAATATTTCGGTGAGTCGCATTCAGGCAGCGGTACAACAAGCACACTCCAGCTATGATGCGATTGTCGCTAATTTAGACCGAAAAGAAGAAGAGGTTTCCCGTTTGCAGGTATCTAATAATGCATTGGAACGTCTGGATAAAGATATCGGAGGCCAAGAGTCTTTCTTGGCTCGTCAGAAACAAAATTTTGAAGAAGCGAAACTGCGCTCGTCGACAACGGGCACCAGCACATCCATTAAATTACTGGACGCAGCTTATGTTCCCGATCGTCCAACTAATAAAAATTACACCATCAACACGTTTGCTGGCGTAGGTTTGGGCCTAGTTTTTGGATTAACTTTAATTGTCTTCTTGGGTATGTTTGATGATCGTATCAAGTCCCCCCAGGATGTTGAAACCATCTTGCGGATTCCATTGTTGGGAACAATCCCACAGCTAACGAAGACAGTGGGGCCTGAGCGCGCATTGTTGGCGCAACACGACAAGGACTTGGTCGCTGTCGAGGCCGTGAGGGCGATCTATTCCTCGATGCACGTGAATCCGGCGACGATGGCTAGTCGGGTCTTCTTGGCGACATCGACTCGCCCTGGTGAGGGTAAGACATTCGTGGTCACCAATCTGGCGCTGGTTTATGCTCAGCATGGCGAAAAGGTCCTCGTTATCGATGCCGACTTAAGACTCCCCAACGTGGGCCCATCGGTCGGTTTAGTTGGGTCAACAGGCATCAGTCGCTGGTTTAACGGTGAGTCCAGTATCGATGAAGCCATCGTCAAGAACGTTGCACCCAATCTGGACGTTCTGCCCGTGGGTATGAGTTGCCGAAATCCCACACAGGTTATCAACAACGAGAAATTTGTGCAGATGTTAAACGAAATGCGGATGCGTTATGACCGTATTTTCATCGACTCGCCACCCTTGGGTGCGGTTTCTGATGCACTTAACCTTATTCCCAACGTCGATGGCGTGATTTATATTGTACGCTATAACGCGATCAGCACGCGCAATGCCTCTGACTGTATTACGCGAATGCGCGAAGTGGGGGTACCGATTTTTGGTGCGATTCTGAATCGTATGTCGATTAAGCTCTCCTCGATCTACACGGATAGTTTCGATTCCAGTTACGAGCGTTATTACGCCGCGGCTGCGGGTGCGCCTGAAGCCGAAGCGAGTGGCGCCGTGCAGTCACCTGAAGTCGACGATAAGGCTTAAAGGCCAGCTCTGTTCGGCTTTGGCGAACGCTACCAAGGCTATCACTATAACGGCACTCAATCCTTAGCGGTTATTGAGTTGAACGGGACAGGTTAGGTAGATGCCCTTCGGGTCGTTGAGCGACTGCACCTTCTTGAGCATATCGAGGTGGGCTTTGATGAAGCTGAGGGCAGGGCTCTTGGTGTTGACCCGCGCAAAGAGCGGCTGATCGCTTTCATCTCCCGCAACAAGTTTCTGTATAATATTTTCACGACCTGAATACAGGCTTGGCACTTGAATGATTTCGGCCTCATCCAGTTTCGCCATTCCGCGGGCGATTTGAATGGCGTCGTGCAGCCCGCCAATCCGGTCAACGAGGCCAATCTCGCGGGCATCAGCGCCGAGCCAGACTCGTCCCTGAGCGATTTCATGAACGCCATCCTTTTTCATCTTACGCCCAGTGCTGACGACTTGAAGGAAATCATCATAAACACCGTCCACCAAATTTTGAACAATGTTGAGCTCCTCCGGCGTGGCAGGGCGGTGGCTATTGAGCAGGTCGGAGTAGCGCGAAGTTTTTACACCATCCGTGGCGAGCGAAAGTTTAGTGGCTAATTCGCTATAATTAAAATGTAGCCCAAAAACCCCAATGGAACCGGTAATGGTCATGGCATCGGCGACAATAAGGTTGGCGGGTGCAGCAATATAATAGCCGCCGCTGGCAGAGACATCGCCCATCGAGACAATCACCGGGACACCTTTGGCTTTAAGGAGCCCCACTTCACGTGCCACGAGGTCGCTCGCAAACGCCGAACCGCCTGGACTATTAATCCGCAAGACAACCGCCTTAAGTTTATCATCGTTGCGCAGTGTCCGTAAATCATGAGCGAGTTGATCGCCACCGACTTCATTATCGGCTCCCCAGCCGTCGACAATTTCGCCTTCGGCGTAAACCACAGCAATGCGCCCGCCTTTATGCGGAAGCTTAGCTTTGCTGGAATAATTAAAGAGCGAGACTTGCCGAAAGGAGGTTTCACCTTCCTCCGCCTTCGCCCCGATTTTTTGCATTTTCGCAATGAGTTCGTCGCGCTGCATCAATTGGTCGACCAGGTTCAGCTTCAGCGCTTCGGAAGCTGAGAATATCCCCGAACTATTAGCGTATTGATTAAGGGTTCCGACGGTCAGGCCGCGTGAACTGGCAACTTCGGCGGTAATCTTTTTCCAGGCGCCTCGAAGCACGGCCTCGGTTTGTTCGCGTGAGGGTTCG
>Ga0214919_10010183_pt1 | contig 11972 bp, 12 predicted proteins | sample LL1503_MetaG_FD_177994 | JGI IMG/M metagenome (GOLD analysis project Ga0214919, IMG submission 177994) | Freshwater microbial communities from Lake Lanier, Atlanta, Georgia, United States - LL-1503 | ecosystem: Environmental > Aquatic > Freshwater > Lake | place: USA: Georgia | collected...
GGTGCAAGGGGGCGACTTCAACGGAGAACCCTGGGCCGTGATCAACCGCATCCTCAAGGCCAACCCGAACCAAAACAATGCGCTGTTGTTGGCTGGCAGTGCCTCGTTTTCCGAGGGGCGATTTGCCCAGGCCATTCAATACTGGGAACGGGTGCGGGCCAGCTTGCCGCCCCAGTCGGAAGACATCAATGCCTTGGACAGTGCCCTGGCCCAAGCGAGAGAGCGGTTGGCCCCTGGGCGCGCCAGCGACCAGATTTCCTCTGCAGGGCGCGCCAGCAGCGACCAGATTTCCTCTGCGGGGCGCGCCAGCAGCGACCAGATTTCCTCTGCAGGGCGCGCCAGCGACCAGCTGCCCGCAACAGGTCGTGCCAGCGCCCAGCCCTCTAATTCGGCCGGCGCCAGCGCCCCGCCCGCCAGCCCGTCGCCCCCCACCAGCGTGGCGGGTGCGCGCCTCAGTGGTCGGGTCAGTTTGGCCCCCGAGTTGGCGGCCCAAACCAGCCCCAGCGACACGGTCTTTGTTTATGCCACACCGGCGCAAGGCGGGCGCATGCCGCTGGCGATTGTGCGCACCACGGTGGCGGCACTGCCTTTTGACTTTGTGCTCGATGACAGCCAAGCCATGGGCCCGCAGTCCAAGTTGTCATCGGCCAGCGAGGTGGTGCTCAAGGCCCGGATTTCCAAAACCGGTCAGGCCATGGCCCAGCCCGGCGAGCTCGGGGTCAGCGTGGGGCCCATCAAAAATCCATCCAGCCAACTCAGCTTGGTGATCCGCGGCCCGATGCCATGAAAAAGGGGCTGCCGCAGCAGCCCCTGGCATGACCGTAGACAGACCCCGGGTTCAGCCCGACAGCAAGCCGTGGGTGCGGGCAAAGTGCAGGGTTTGGGTGCGGCTTTTCACACCCAAGCGGCGGAACAAGCGCCACAAATGCACTTTGACCGTGTGCTCGCTGATGCTCAGCTCGGCGGCGATGTCGCGGTTGGACAGGCCCCGGTCGAGCATCACAATCAACTGCTTTTGGCGCTTGGACAGCTTGGTATCGGTGGGCGCCATTTCCTCGAAATTGGCATCGGCAGACATCAGGCCTTGGATGGCCGCTGAGATGTCGTTGGGCGGGGAAGACTTTTCAATGTAGAGGTCGGCACCGGCTTCAATGCAGGTTTCCTCGGCCTCACCCGCGGGCATGGCCGACAGCACCACCAGCGGAACCTCGGGGTACATGGCCTTGGTGTCGTGGACCGCGCTGGTGCCTTTGACGCCGGGTAGCAGCAAGTCCAGCACAAACAGCTCTGGGGTGCCGTGCTTGATGATGGCCGCTGGCAGCTCGCTGAACTTTTCGAGCTCGACCACCACCGAAGTGGGGCGCAGCCTGCGCAGCAGCATGCCAATGGCTTGGCGCACCAAGGGATGGTCGTCGATGACAAATAAGCTCATGGTTTTTCTCCAGGTCAGTAGTTCAGGCCGATGGCCTCGCGCACTTCGCGCATGGTTTGCCGTGCAGTGATGCGAGCACGTTCGGTGCCTGCGTCCACAATGTCACGAACAAGTTGGGGGTGATCCAAATAGGGTTGGGCGCGTTCACGCATGGGTTGTTGCTCGGCCAAGATGCCGTCAATCACCGGTTGTTTGCATTCCAAGCAGCCGATGCCGGCGCTTTTGCAGCCTTGTGTGACCCACGCGCGGGTGGGTTCGTCGCTGTAAACCAGGTGGAATTGCCACACCGGGCATTTGTCGGGGTCGCCGGCGTCGCTGCGCTTGACCCGTGCCGGGTCGGTGGGCATGCGCTTGACTTTGTGCGCCACGCTGTCGGCTTCTTCGCGCAAGGCGATGGCGTTGTTGTAACTTTTGCTCATTTTGGCGCCGTCCAAGCCCGGCAGGCGGCTGGTGGGCGTGAGCAAGACTTGGGGTTCGATCAACACCGAGCGGCCCGTGCCTTTGAAGTGGCCCGACAGGCGTTCGCGGTCATCGGCGTCGAGTTCGGGGGCTTGGGCGATGTAGGCCATGGTCCCATCCAAAGCTTTGGTGTCGCCAGTTTCTTGGTATTGCTTGCGCGATTTTTCAAACCGCTTGGCGCTGTCGCGGGGCAACTTGTCCAAGCTGGCGGCGATGCGTTGTTCGGCATGGCGTTCGCGGCCATACAAATGGTTAAAGCGCCGTGCCGCCTCGCGGGTGAGCTCCACATGGCTGGCTTGGTCTTCACCCACGGGCACATAGTGGGCTTTGTAGATCAAGATGTCAGCCGCTTGCAGCAGGGGGTAGCCCAAAAAGCCGTAGGTGCTGAGGTCTTTGTCTTTGAGCTTTTCTTGCTGGTCTTTGTAGGTGGGCACGCGCTCCAACCAACCGATGGGGGTGCCCATGGCCAACAGAGTGAACAACTCGGCATGCTCAGGCAATCGGCTTTGCAAAAAGATGGTGCATTGCGCCGGGTCCAGGCCAGCGGCGAGCCAGTCGATGACCATTTCGTAGACGTGTTGCTCGATCACGCTGGCGTCTTCGTAATGGGTGGTCAGGGCGTGCCAGTCGGCAACAAAATAAAAGCACTCCATTTCGGACTGCAAGCGCACCCAGTTTTTCAAGGCCCCGTGGTAGTGGCCCAAATGCAAAGCGCCCGTGGGCCGCATGCCAGATAAAACGCGCTCGCGTGCCATGCTCATCCCAACAACCATTCAACAGGGGTCATCAACCAGCGCAAGGTGTCCAGGGTCAAGCCCATGAAGGGCTGCATCCAAATGCCGTTGATGACGCCAAACAACACCAAGGCCATGACGATGTAAAACCCCCAAGGCTCAATGCGCGAAAACTGAATGGCTTGCTTCATGGGCAGCAAACCCACGGCAATGCGCCCGCCGTCCAGCGGGGGCAGGGGAAACAGGTTGAACACAAACATGACCACATTGGTCAAGATACCGGCTTTGCAGACTTCCAAGAAAAAGCGCTCATTCACGCCCACGAACAGCAGCAGGTACAGCACCGTCCACCACAGCAGGGCTTGCAAAAAATTGATGCCTGGCCCGGCCAGGGCCACCCAAACCATGTCGCGCTTGGGTTGGCGCAGTTGGCCAAAGCGCACGGGCACTGGTTTGGCATAACCGAACAGCAGGGGACCCATGGGGGTCATGGCGGTGGACAGGTACATCAAAATGGGTAACAAAATCGTGCCCACCAAGTCGATGTGGGCCATGGGGTTCAAGGTGACACGTCCCATCACCCAAGCGGTATCGTCACCCAGCATGTGGGCGACGTATCCATGGGCTGCTTCGTGCAAAGTGATGGCAAACAACACAGGCAGGGCGTAAATCAAAAGTGTCTGAATTGAATCGGATAAATTCACACCCTCATTGTGCAATGAAACCAGATGATTTAATCCGAAATGAATCAAAGATTTAACAAATGAAGCTCACCCCGACCCTTTCGCACCAATTGGGGCTCGCCCCCTAGGTCCATAGGCGTCAAATCGACCACGGTGGTCGGCTCCAAGCTGCAGGCCCCCGCATCCATCACGGCACAGAGTACTTTTTCATACTTTTCTCGAATTTCTTCGGCATCGTTGAGCGCCTCGGTTTGGCCCGGCGGTATCAAAGTGGTGGCCAGCAAAGGCCGGCCATGCGCTTGCAGCAGGGCTTGCAGGCTCGGGTGGTCGGGCAAGCGCAGGCCAATGGTTTTGCGCTGCGGGTGGCTGACGCGCCGAGGCACTTCCTTGGTCGCCTCCAAAATAAAGGTGAACGGCCCTGGCGTGGCCGCTTTGAGCAAGCGAAATTGGCGGTTGTCCACCTTGGCGTAACTCGACAGGTCAGACAGGTCGCGGCACAGCAAGGTCAGGTGGTGGCGTTCATCCACACCCCGGATGCGGCGCATGTGGTCCACGGCGGCTTTGTCATCCAAGTGGCAGACCAAGGCGTAGCTGGAGTCGGTGGGCACCGCCATCACCCCGCCAGCCGCCAACAGTTTGACCGCGATCTGGATCAAACGTGGTTGTGGGTTTTGCGGGTGAACTTGAAGAAACTGGGCCATGTCTATTGGGCCAAAAGTGGTGTGCGCATGCGCTAAAGCGGGCCCAACTCGGGTGGGGCTTTTTCACGCGCATTGAGCCAGCCTGCGGCGGCGCCGCAAACCATGATCAGCAGCATGCCGACCAAACCCCAGCCGGCGGGCACAAAGGAAAACGCGACCCAACCTGCCAAGGTGGAGAACACCACTTGCAGGTACAAAAAGGGCGACAAGCGCACTGGGGTGACACGGGCAAAGGCGAGGATGAATAAATAGTGCGCCATCGACCCGAGCAGGCCACACATCACCAACAGGGCCCAGTTGAGCGGGCTGATGTCGGTGCTCCAGTGCCAATACACCAAGCATGACACCGCAGCGGTGCCCACCCAGCCGGTGTAAAAGTGCATGGTCATCGGGCTTTCGGTGCGTGCCATGTAGCTGGTGAGCAACTGAAAGGCGGTGTAGAACAGCACCATGGTCAGGGGCAGCATGGCCACGGCCCCAGTCAGGTGACCGCCCGGGCGCACGATCATCATGGCACCGGCAAAGCCGCCCAAAATCAGCACCCAGCGCAGCGGCGAGATGCGTTCTTTGAACAAAATGCGCGACAACACCGTCATCGCCAGCGGGGTGAGCAAAGCGATGGCGGCAAATTCGGCCAAGGGCATGTGCTGCAAGCTCAAAAAACCCAGCACGCTGCACATCATGAGCAAAAAGCCGCGCAGCACTTGCAACCGGGGTTGTTGGGTGCGCAACAGGCTGCGGCCTTGGCGCGGCCACAGCGTCACGCTGGTGGAGACGGCTTGCACCACGTAGCGAAACCACAGCACCATGACCATGGGCAAGAGGTTCACCAGGTGCTTGATGATCGCGTCCAGCACGGCAAAGCAAATCATCGACAAAATCAGGTAGCCAATGCCGGCCCAAGTTCGGCTGGGGCTCATGGGTGCTGAGGCGCACGCCTCATTGGATGCGGTGCTCGACCAATTCCCAAATCGGGGTCAAACCTTTGGGCAGGTCTGGCAGCAGGCCCAAATCGATGCGGCTCTCGTGCGGGCTGTGAAAGTCACTGCCGCGCGAGGCGGCCAAGCCAAACTCTTGTGCCACTTGCGCATACACCGTGGCCTCGTGCGACGTGTGGCTGCCCGTGACCACCTCGACGCCCACCCCACCGTGGGTTTTGAATTCGGAGAACAAGGCGTATTCCTCGTTGGCCGTGAACTTGTAGCGGGCTGGGTGGGCGATCACGGCCACCCCGGCGCATTCGGTGATCCATTGAACCGCCTCGCGCAAACTGGCCCAGCGGTGCGGCACAAAGCCCGGCTTTCCTTCGGTCAAGTAGTTGCGAAACACCTCGTGGGTGTCGCTGCAAACACCGGACTCGACCAAATGGCGGGCAAAGTGGGTGCGTGAGATCAACTCCGGGTTGCCAACAAAACGCAATGCGCCTTCAAAGCAACCGGGGATGCCCACGGCGGCGAGTTGGTCGGCCATTTCTTGGGCGCGTTGCTCGCGCCCACCACGGGTTTTGAGCAGGCCTTGGGCCATGCGGGGATCGTGGGCGTCAAAGCCCAGTCCCACGATGTGCACCGTTTTACCGGCAAAAGAGACCGATATCTCGGTCCCGGTGAGGTATTGCATGCCCGCCGCTTGGGCCGCTTCCAAGGCCCGGGCTTGACCGGCAATTTCGTCGTGATCGGTGAGCGACCACAGGGTGACGCCATTGGCAGCCGCGCGCTCGGCCAGGGCCTCGGGCGTGAGGGTGCCATCTGACATGACAGAGTGGCAGTGCAGGTCGGCGTTGAGGTTGGACACGGCCGGATTTTAGGCCGGGGCCTGTGTTTGCGTTGAGCGCGGCCAAAGCAGGCCCAATTTGGGCAGGGCTTGCAAGGCGTTCGCCGTGGTGGCCAAGGCCAAATCTGCCAAGCCCATGCCGCGCACATCGGCCAGGCATTGGGCAATGCGCACCAACTCGGCAGGTTCATTGCGGCCCATCACCGCCCCTTGCGCCCGCTCGGCTTGGGTGCGGTAGAGCCAGCGCGGTGGGATGTCAGGGGCGTCGGTTTCCAACACCAAAGCGTTCAACGGCAATTCGCGGGCCAAGCGGCGCAGTTGCAAGGCGCGATCAAACGTGAGGGCGCCACCAAAGCCCAGCTTGAAACCCATCGCGATGAATTGATCGGCCTGTTGCCGGCTGCCATTGAAGGCGTGGGCCAACCCGCCCACCACCGGGCATTGGCGCAGACCGCTGAGCAAGGCGTCGGCCGAGCGGCGCACATGCAGCAGCACGGGCAAGCCGTGGCGCTGCGCGAGCGCCAATTGGGCATGGTAAAAATGCTGTTGGCGCGCCATGTCCAAGCCCGGCACCCATCCGTCCAGACCGATTTCTCCCACCGCCACCAAGTGCGGGTCGTCCTGTGCCTGGGACAGGGCTTGGTCCAGGGCCAGCAAATCCGCCTCTTGGGCCTGCGGGGTGAACAAGGGGTGAATGCCCAGTGCATACGCATCGCCATGCGCCGTGGCCAGTTTCCGCACCCGATTGAAATCGGCGGCCTGCACGGCGGGCCACACGCACAAACCCACCCCAGCTTGGCGCGCCCGCGCGCGCACCGCAGGAAGATCGGCGGCAAATGCAGGCGCGTCCAGGTGGCAGTGGGTGTCGATCCAAAGCGGCATATCAAGGTGAAATCAGGGGATCATCAAGTTGAAACTTTTATATCTTATGATAAGAGTCATGTTAAAGATCTTGTCCACCACCATCTTGGCAACCTTTGTGGGTCTGCTTGCTGGGCCATTGTGGGGTCAAGACATTCAAAAAGTCTTGCTGCATGCCCATGACAACAAAACCGCGATCGAGTTGACGTTTTTAAGCGGTAATCGGTTTGAAATGCAGGTCACCGAGTCCAAATCCGGTATCCATGGCGACCCGTCAGCCAGCTCCGAAGTTTTGCGCGGCAGCGCCAAACGGGTGGCTGACCGCATGGAGTTGTCGGTCGATGGCCGCTCGATTGGGTATGTCCAAATGTGGACGGGCAAAGGCCAAATCCAGGCCCAGCTTTATTGGGGTGGGCGGCAGGAACCGCGCGCTTTCGATGGCGCGGCGTTTCGCTGACGCTCGGCAGGCGAACAGCCTGAGCAGCCCTCAAACCCCCAACTGACCCGACACCAACTGGCATTGCCGCGCACAGCGTTGCGCCAACCGCATGTCGTGGGTCACCACCACCACGGCGCTGCCATGGGCGTGGGCCAAATCGAGCAGCAAGCCAAATACACCATCGGCCGTGTGCTGGTCTAAGTTGCCGGTGGGTTCATCGGCCAAGATGCAGGCCGGGCGGGTCACCATGGCGCGGGCCAGGGCCACGCGCTGGCGCTCGCCGCCAGACAACTCGGCGGGGCGGTGCTCGGCGCGCTCGGCCAAACCCACTTGGGCCAACAACTGCCGGGCTTGATCGGCGGCTTGTTGGCGGTCCATGCGCCGGATCCACAGTGGCATGGCCACGTTGTCCAAAGCGCTGAACTCGGGCAGCAGGTGGTGAAACTGATACACAAAGCCCAGGTGCGCATTGCGCAGGCGACCGATGGCGGCGGCGTCCATGTTCGCCAAGGCCTGGCCCATCAATTGAACGCTGCCCTGGCTGGGTGTGTCCAAACCGCCGAGCAAATGCAACAAGGTGCTTTTGCCCGAGCCCGATGCCCCCACGATGGCCACCGTGTCGCTGGCTTGCACGTGCAGATCCACTTCGCGCAGCACCGTCACATCCAAAGGGCCTTGGCGAAAGCGCTTGCCCAGGCCCTGGGCCAGGATCACGGCTGGGGTGGGGTTGCCATCATTCATAGCGCAAAGCCTCAGCGGGTTGGATGCGGCTGGCGCGCCAACTGGGGTAAACGGTGGCCACAAAGGACAGCCCCAGCGAGATCAGGGCAATCGGCCAAATGTCGGCGCTTTGCGGGTCGCTGGGCATGCGGCTGATGAGGTAAATGTCGCGCGGCAAAAAACTCGCGCCCAAGGCGTTTTCGATGGCCGGCACGATCACGTCGATGTTGAAGGCCACACCCAGACCCAGGCCCAAGCCCAGCAAGGTGCCAACCACCCCGACGAGTGCGCCTTGAACCATGAAGATGGACATGATGCTGCCCGGGCTGGCGCCCAGGGTGCGCAAGATGGCGATGTCGGCGCGCTTGTCGGTGACCAACATGACCAGGGTGCTGACCAAATTGAAAGCGGCCACCGCCACGATCAGGGTGAGGATGATGAACATCATGCGTTTTTCCACCTGCACCGCGGCAAACCAGGTGCGGTTTTGCCGCGTCCAGTCGCGCACCCACAGGCCAGGGAGCATGGGCATCAACTCGTCGGCCACTTGGCGCGCGCGGTGCAAGTCGCGCAGCTTCAAGCGCACGCCGCTGGGCCCTTCCAGCCGAAACAAGGTTTGCGCATCGGCCAGGTGCAGCAAGGCCATGTTGGCGTCGTATTCGTAATGGCCCGAATCAAACACGCCCACCACTTGCATTTGTTTCAAACGCGGCAGCACCCCCGCTGGGGTGATTTGACCGCCCGGTGCGATCACCGTCACCGGCTCGCCCACCCGCACCCCCAGGCTGCGCGCCAACTCGCTGCCCAGCACCACGCCAAAGCGGCCCGCTTGCAGTTGTTCGCGCACGGCGGGGCTGAGTTGCAGGCTCAAATCGGTCACCGCGCCATCCAAAGCGGGGTCGATGCCACGCACCACTGCGCCTTTCATGTCTTCGCCACGGGCGATCAAGGCTTGGGCGGCCACAAACGGCGCGCCGGCCACCACATCGGGGTGTTGCAAGGCCCGCGCCAATGTGGCCGCCGCATCGGGCAGGGCGCCGCCATCGGGGGCATACACCTCGATGTGCGAAACGACCCCCAGCATGCGGTCGCGCACTTCTTTTTGAAAGCCGTTCATCACGCTCAACACGATGATCAGCGCGGCCACCCCCAGCGAGATGCCCAGCATCGACACCCCAGAGATGAAGGAAATGAACCCGTTGCGCCGGGTGGCGCGTCCCGCACGGGTGTAGCGCCAGCCCAGCACCAGTTCGTAAGGGATGAAGGAGGGGGCAGGGCGCGACATGGGTGTGGATTGTGTCATCTTGCACAATGCGCCCTGTGCCAACGACCCATGCCCTTGTGATTCCCTCTGCCCTGGTGGACCCCGAGGACAGCGCTTTTGTCCAGGCCTTGGCCGGGTTGCGCCTGCCCCATTTGACGCGTTTGTTGGCGCGCTCGCGTGTGCAGCGCAGCCCCGAGCACCCCGCCCAGCGCTTGACCACGGTGCATGAATGGGCCCAGGCCCAGGCTTGGGGGTGGACGACCGCAGACGGTTTGTTGCCCTGGGCCGCTTGGTATGCCCAGGCGCTGGGTTTGGACACCCAGGGCGAACAGGCCTGGGCGGTGTTCACCTTGTGCCATTGGCATGTGGCCCAAGGCCAGATCAGTTTGGAGCCGCCTGCTCGTTTGGGCGTCACCGCTGATGAAAGCGACAGCCTGCGCCTGGCCATGCAAACCTATTGCGCACAAGATGGCATCACTTTGTACCCATTTGTCCCAGGCCAGTGGTTGGCGGCTTCGGACTTGTTTCGTGGCTTGCCCACCGCAAGCCCTGAGCGGGCAGTGGGTCAAGCGGTCGAGGATTGGTGGGTTGGCGCAGGGCTGAACCCGCCCACGCCAGCGGGCCAACATTTGCGCCGCTTGCAAAACGAAATGCAAATGCTTTTTTACACCCATGCCTGCAATGAAACGCGCAGTCCAGCCATCAACTCTTTTTGGATCAGTGGCACTGGGGATTTGGCCGCTGCCCATGTTCGGGGTGGCCACTTGGCCCCTGCCGCCCATGCGGGTGCCAAGACCGCAGCCGTGTCGCCCTCCCATGGCATCCCAGTGACGCAGTCCGCGAATGGCGATGGCGCGTGGCCCCAACCCGCATGGCAGCACCCATCGGTACAGCGCTTGCACCAAGCCGCCCAAATGCGCCACGTGGCGGCGTGGGTCGATGCGTGGCAAGCGCTGGACGCCGAACTGCTGGCGCCCTTGGTGACTGCCCCTCACGCTGAACTGGTGTTGTGCGGCACGCGCCATGCCTGCGTGGTCCAATGCCAACCCAGCGCTTGGCCGCAGTGGTGGCGCACGTGGCGCGCGCGCCCTTTGGAACAGGCTTTGTTGGACCGATGAAATTCACACCACGCGACATCCCCCCCCGCAGCCTGTGGGCGCTGGAACAAGCGGGCGTTCACCCCTTGTTGGCGCGCTTGTTCGCAGCGCGTGGCGTGCATGGGCCGCAAGACCTCGACCCCGATTTGGCACACCTGTTGCCGCTGCAAAACCTCAAAGGCGTTCAAGAAGCGGCCGTGTTGTTGGCCGACGCCATTGCGCGCCAAGCCGCCTTGTGCATCGTGGCCGATTACGACTGCGATGGCGCCACCGCTTGCGCCGTGGCCTTGCGCGGCTTGCGCATGCTGGGCGCCCAACGGGTGGACTTTGTGGTGCCCGACCGGGTGGTGGATGGTTATGGCTTGACGCCGCCGATTTCCGAGCGGGTCAAAGCCCAAGGTGCCGACGTGTTGATCACGGTGGACAACGGTATTGCCAGCGTGCAAGGCGTGGCGCGGGCGTGTGAGTTGGGCTTGCAGGTCTTGGTCACCGACCACCATTTGCCGGCCCCCGATTTGCCCGACGCCGATGTGATCGTCAACCCCAATCAACCCGGCTGCACCTTTCCCAGCAAAAACTTGGCCGGTGTGGGGGTGATGTTTTATGTGCTGTTGGCTTTGCGCGCCGAGCAGCGACGCCGCGGCGTGTGGGACGCCCCCGGGCAAGCCGCGCAACCGCGTTTGGACAGCTTGTTGCCCCTGGTGGCCTTGGGCACGGTGGCCGATGTGGTGCGCCTGGACGCAAACAACCGGCGCCTGGTCACCCAAGGCTTGAAGCGCATCCGCAAAGGGCAAATGCCGGCTGGCATGGCCGCCTTGTTTGTCGCCGCAGGGCGCCACCCCGAGCGCGCCAGCGCGCAAGATTTTGGATTTGCCTTGGGCCCACGCATCAACGCCGCTGGCCGTTTGGCCGATATGCGCCTGGGGATTGAATGCTTGCAAACCGATGACTTGTCGCATGCCACCCAATGCGCCCAAGCGCTGGACCAGATCAACCGCGAGCGCCGCGACATCGAGGGCGGCATGCGCGAACAAGCCTTGTTGCTGGCCCAGTCCATGCTCGACGGCTTTGACGAACCGCCCAGCGCCTTGTGCTTGTTTGACCCCGATTTCCACGAGGGCGTGGTGGGCATCGTCGCGGCCCGCATCAAGGACCAATGGCACCGCCCCACCTTTGTGTTTGCCGCCAGCCAAGCCGATGGCAAGGGCGATGAGCTCAAAGGCTCGGGGCGTTCTTTGCCGGGCTTTCACTTGCGTGATGCGCTGGACTTGATCTCCAAGCGCCACCCTGGCGTGTTGTTGCGCTTTGGGGGCCATGCCATGGCCGCTGGGTGCACCATCCACGCCGACCACATCGATGTGTTTGAGTCGGCTTTGCAACAGGTGGCCCAGGAGTGGTTGGACGAGGCCACCTTGCAGCGCCGCTTGGAGACAGATGGCCCTTTGTTGCCCGAGTACCGGCGCGTGGAGTTGGTGGAGCAACTCAACAGCGAAGTCTGGGGCCAGGGGTTTGCCGCCCCCACCTTTTGTGAAGAGTTGGAGGTGGTGAGTCAGCGTTTGGTGGCCGAAAAGCATTTGTCCCTGCGCTTGCGCCACCAAGGCGATATGGTCGATGCCATTTGGTTTGGCCGTGTCCAGCCTTTGGCTGCCCGCGCCACCTTGGCTTACCGCGTCGAGACCGATGCCTGGCAAGGCCAAACCCGGGTTCGATTTGTGATTGAAGCCGCCCAAGAATGAGGTCCTCCCCCATGTCCCGCATTAAGCGCAGTGCCAGCACCGGTTTGCCCACGGTGAACTTCTCTGACCACGGACC
>Ga0214919_10010184_pt1 | contig 11971 bp, 13 predicted proteins | sample LL1503_MetaG_FD_177994 | JGI IMG/M metagenome (GOLD analysis project Ga0214919, IMG submission 177994) | Freshwater microbial communities from Lake Lanier, Atlanta, Georgia, United States - LL-1503 | ecosystem: Environmental > Aquatic > Freshwater > Lake | place: USA: Georgia | collected...
TTTGTGTGTATCGGAATCGGTCGTGAAGTCGGTCACCGCCACCTTGCCAGAACTCAATGGTTTCGGGTTCCACGCAGTAGCCTCCCCAGAAATCGGGTTTCGGGATGGGGCCTGTGGAAAAGCGCGATTTCATTTCTTCGAAACGGGCTAGGAGAAATTCACGGGAGGGAATTTCGCTGCTCTGCTCTGAGACCCAAGCCCCGAGTTGGCTTCCAGTTGGGCGGCTCAAGAAATAGGCGAGCGATTCTTCTACGGAGATTTTTTTGACTGAGCCGGTGACCTCGACTTGGCGCTCCATGGTGATCCAGGGAAACAGGATTGCGGCACGAGGATTCTGGGCAAGGTGAGCGGCTTTGCGGCTGCCGTAGTTTGTAAAAAAAACAAAACCACGTTCATCAAATCCTTTCAATAGGACGGTGCGACAGGCGATGTGACCGGAGGAATCCGACGTCGCCAAGGACATGGCGTTGGGTTCGGCAATGCCTGCATCGGAGGCCTCCTGAAACCACTGGCGAAATTGCTCGAGGGGATTCGGATTGATCGCATCTTCGCGAAGGGGATCGCGTCCGTAATCGACTCTCAGGTCTTGCAGGTTTAAATCAGGTTTCATCGCTGGTTATTTAAAATTAAACGCCAACTTCGGCGAGGCGAAGAAGGTATTTGTAGGAATAGATGCCAGTGCTATGGCCATCGCTCCAGCGTGGCTGGATAGCGTAACCTCCAATGGTCTGCCAGGAGGCGAGGTCGAAGCTGCCGGAACTGTAAGTAACCTTGGGACGCTCGATGTTACCCATCACATCCGGCTCGCCGCCGCAGGTCGCGCAAGGGCAATGGCGGCGCACGGATTCGAGTGGCAAGTAGGTTTCGGTGCCATCATTCCACGCGATAGCGAGGTCGTTTCCGATCTTCTGAATCGAGGATGGTTGCAATGTTTGTGTCATATTTTGATTTTTTCGTTGGCAAGGGGGGATGTCCATCGTTTTAAATAGCCGGCTCGTCATGGATCATCTTGATAAACTCGAATCGCAAAGCATCTACATTCTTCGTGAAGCCTACCATAGCTTTTCCAACCTCTGTATGCCATGGAGCATGGGTAAGGACTCTAACGTTCTGATCTGGCTATCGAAAAAAGCTTTTTGCGGTCACATTCCGTATCCGTTACTACACATCGATACGACGTATGAGTTTCCGGAGATGCTGGAATTTCGTGAATGGGCGGTTGAGAAATACAAGCTCGATTTGATTGTGAAGATCAACGAGGACGCCCGCGCTGGTACTGGTTCTTACACCACTTCGATCGGATACGAAACCCACGATCCCGTCACTGTCACGCATGAGTTGAAGACCATGGCCCTCCAGCAGATCATGGGTGAGCGAAAATTCGATGCTCTCATCACTGGTATTCGTCGCGATGAGGATCCGACTCGGGCTAAGGAGCGTTATTTTTCACCGCGCAACGCGGAGTTTGAGTGGGACTACAAAGACCAACCGCCGGAGTTCTGGAATCAATTCACTACGACATTGGAGCCCGGCGAGCATATCCGTGTGCAGCCATTGCTGGACTGGACAGAAGTCGATATCTGGCGCTACATCGAGCGGGAGAATATTCCGATTCCTCAGATGTATTTTGCAAGGAAGGCTGAGGATGGATTGAACTACCGCTTCCGCTCCTTGGGTTGCTGGCCGATCACCAAGCCGGTGCAAAGCGATGCGGCGAATATCGAGCAAATCATCTCCGAGCTTCTGGTCACAAAAACCAGCGAGCGGGCCGGTCGCGCTCAGGATCACCACGAGCGGAATGCGATGCAAAAACTCCGCGCCAAGGGGTTCATGTAAGATCGAGTATCTACAGGGGTGAGGGAGTTCGTTTTTTGAATAACCCCACGTCGCCACTTCTCAAAAAACACGTTTTGACCAATAATATTTCTCTTTAAAAAATGAGTGCCGCTATCACAAACTCACATGTTCCGAATCTGGAGCCCAAGTTAAAAATCGTCATTGTCGGTCATGTGGATCATGGAAAATCCACGCTGATCGGCCGCCTCTTTCATGACACAAATTCCCTGCCTGAAGGGAAAGTCGAGCAGATCCGCAAGGCCAGTGAGGCTGAAGGAATGGACTTCGAGTTTGCGTTTCTTCTCGATGCCTTGCTGGAGGAACAGGAGCAAAATATCACCATCGACACAACGCAGCTTCCTTTCCGTACGGACCTGCGTGAATACGTGATCATCGACGCTCCAGGGCACAAAGAATTCTTAAAAAACATGATCACCGGTGCATCCAGCGCCGATGCAGCAATCTTGCTTATTGATGCACATGAAGGAGTGCAGGAGCAGTCCAAGCGCCATGCGTATTTGCTCTCGCTACTTGGAATCAAGCAGGTCGTGGTTGCGGTCAACAAAATGGATCTCGTCGGATTTAAGCAAGAGGTCTTTGATGCTGTCCGCGCCGAGTACACCGTCTTCCTCGAAAAGCTCGGGGTCGTTCCACAGCACTTTCTGCCGATTTCCGCCAAGCACGGACATAATATCACAAAGGCCAGCACGGATATGCCGTGGTTCAAAGGGCCAGCTATTTTGCAGGCCCTTGATCAATTTGCTACGCCGGTGACTCCTGAGGGCCTTCCATTGCGTTTGGTTTTGCAAGATGTGTACCGCTTCGATGAGCGTCGCATTTTGGCTGGACGCATTGAGGCTGGTCGTCTCAGCGTCGGTGAGGAGTTGACCTTCTGGCCAGACCGCAAGCGCAGTCGCATCAAGAGTATTGAAAATTGGGGAACGGGTACTTCCAAGACGAGTGCTTTGGTTGGCGAGTCTGTTGCGATTACTCTCGAGGAACAGATCTTTGTTGAGAGAGGACAGATCGGGAGTCATGCGGGAGTGGGGCCCGCTGAAGGGCGCGAGATCCATGCTAGCCTTTTCTGGCTTAGCAACGATCCGCTTCCAGTCAATGTCCCGTTCATGCTTAAGCTTGGCACCCAGACAGTCGAAGCTCGCGTGGTCGAGATTCAGCGTGTGCTTGATTCTTCCACGCTTGAGCCCATCACTGGCACTCGCCACGAGCTTCTCAAAAACGAGGTTGCTGACGTTCGCATTCGTGCTCGCAAGCCTATTGCCTTTGATCGTTGCGATCGTATCAGTGACACGGGACGTTTTGTCATCGTATGGGGTAAGCGCATCGGCGGTGGCGGCATTGTTCGTGAAGCTGATTACGACTCTGGCAGACCTGGTGTAGCGAGCGACAACATCACCTGGACACTCAGTCCCGTCTCCCGCGAAGACCGCAGCGAGTTGCTCGGTCATCGTGGAGCTGTTTTGTGGCTCACAGGCTTATCCGGTTCTGGAAAATCCACCCTTGCGACAGCACTCGAATACCAACTTCACCGCCGTGGATTGGCCACATTCATTTTGGATGGGGACAATCTGCGTCATGGTCTGTGCTCGAATCTCAAGTTCTCTCCCGAAGACCGTTCGGAAAACATCCGTCGTGCTGGAGAGACTGCCAAGCTCATGGCCGAAGCAGGCATGGTCGTTATTTGTTCTCTCATTTCGCCCTACCAGAGCGACCGGGCGCGTGTCCGTGAGATCTGCCATCGTGATGGCATCCCCTTTGCAGAGGTTTTCATCAATGCGCCATTGCAGGTTTGCGAGTCACGCGATCCAAGAGGTCTTTACAAAAAGGCCCGTGCTGGAGAGATCTCAGACTTCACTGGTATCAGCTCACCTTACGAGCCTCCGACGAAACCCGAGTTGGAAATCCTCACGAGCGAAAGCACGATGGAAGCCTCACTAACGCAACTCCTCGAGTTCGCGAATACCTTCGCTCGTAAACTGGAATCCAGTCCAGCCGCGGAGCAAACAGCTGGCTCGGGAATTTAACGCGCTGGTAATAACGCTCAGGCCGCCTTCGGGCGGCTCTGGGTGATGTGGGGCGGCTTGAGGTAAACTGGCTCGGCAAGACCAGCATGGGCTTCATGTCGGGCTAAGATCGTTGCGTTTGGGTGGAGGATTTCTGCGTCGAGAAGCGATGCTCCTGTGGAAAAAACAGGGATGCCAGATATCAGTCGAGTTGAGGCGACTTCTGGTGATAGCAACTCGATTGGAGTGGTGAGGCATCCATCCGACACATGCGCAAAAAAACACTGGTTCGAGCGCGCATCACCGACCACAAAATATTCGGGAGCATCATAGCCTAACACAGAGCAAAGACCTCGCGCTGGGATTTTGCGGGCTTTCGAAATCCCCCAAGCAGCAGAGATACTGGATCGGAGAGCGTTGTAGCTCCCCGGTCCTGTACCAACGAGAACAAGATTAAATGCACCAGAGTCGGCGAGCACCTCTTCGAGGACGGTGAAAAGAAACGCACCTCGACCACGGGGATTCTCAAACGATCTCGCGATAATGGGGCGGTTGTTCTCAGTTAGGGAAACGCTGCCCACCGAACTGGAGCATTCGATAGTCAGTATTCTCATGGTTTGATGGTAATCCGCCGAGCATCGCTCTCGATATGGAAATGGAGTCGAATGGTATCTGAGGGTAGTTCCTCCTCGAAACGTTCCCCCCATTCGATGGCTATGACGAGTGGTTCCGCGAGATAGTCTTCCAAGCCGATTCCTACAAGTTCTGCAGCCGATTGCAGGCGGTAGAGGTCCATGTGAACAAGTGGCCATCTGCCATTGGGGTATTCGTGCACAAGGGCAAACGTCGGGCTAGAAACTTGTGCTGGATCACACCCTAAGCCGTCTGCGAGTCCGCGAACGAAAGCGGTTTTTCCAGCTCCGAGAGGACCCGTTAAACTCATGGTTACTGGACCGACAAGCGCGGTGCCGATATGAAAACCTGCTTGATGAGTATCCTGCTCTGTCGCGCACAAAAGCCCCTCTTCGGGGATGATTTTGTTGATTTGCAGGATTGGCATAGTTCAACCAATCTAGTGTCTCCGAATCCGCGATGACAACACCTTCCCGTACTCTCTTCTTTCGTTTTGGAAGTCTGTTATTAGTGATGGCCCTTTGTTTGCTCACTGGTTGCGACTCCCCTTCGTCAAGGATCCAGGAAATCAAACGCAACCTAGATGCATTTAAGTGTTCTCCTAATCAGCAGACGAAAGAAGCGTTAGAAAAATCCTTCGCTATGATGGAGGTTCAGATTCAGAAATTGGAGGCTAAAGGTGACATCGTTCAGTTCGACCTCTTTCGTCGTCAGGCCTTCACTCTTCGCTACGATTTTCACTCGACTCTATTGGCCATTGCAAAATGGAATGCTGAAGAGGCTGAACGACGTGCAGCTGCACAAGCGGCGATTACAATGCCGTCGCCGGAACCGAGTCCGTCTGCTCCGGCATCAGCAGAGCCTCACAAAGAGTGAGTAACTTTCGCCGGATGGGCATGGCACGTTCAGCAAATCCGCGTTGCAATCTTTCGTATTCCACACGCCCTGTCGCTGTCTCAATCGGAACAGCCTCGTAGCCGTAGGCAGAAAGATCATAAGGACTGGCTTGCATATCTAGTGTTCGAATCTCCCTGGCTAACTCAAAAGCATCAGCCATGAGTTCCGATGGACACCATGGGGCGAGTTTGAATGCCCATTTGTAGAGATCCATATTGGCGTGAAGGCAGCCCGGTTGGTCAAGGTCGGGAGAAGTTTCGCGGACGGGTTGAAGGCGATTGAGTGGACGTGCAGGAGGAGTAAAAAATCGGAAGGCATCATAATGCGAACAACGCACGGGTAGGGCATCGACGACCGCTGCAATTTCCTGCGGGCTCAATCTCAGGGGCAGGTCCTCGTATCGATTTTCCTCTGTTTTATAAACCATCGCCCATTCATGAATCCCATGGCATCCGAAAAAGGGAGGTCGGTTCGCTGTCAGCGTGAGGAAACGTTGGAGCCATTCCACGAAGGTTCGGCGGTTTTCTCCAACAGGTTCCGCAGTGACTCCCATTGGCGTAGTAATATATCCGCTATAAGCGCTGTAGGCCTCTGCCCCTTTAAGCACAATACCAAGCCCTGGATGCCAACGCCGAAGCAGCGATGGACGGTTGGGATAATATTCAAAAAGAAAATCATCCACCGGATGTCGCTCACCGCGTGACATCCGGGCCAATCTGGGGGCACACCATGGATCGACACGGGATTCGTGTGCCGACATCAAGAGCTTCCACTCCCTTTCTTCTAGAATTTTCACGCAGAGTTTTAAGTTGCGTGGACGAGATCCCCTCAGCCTACGGAGAGTCGCTTTGCCAAAAGTGTGGAAAGATGAGCTCGAACGGGCGTTACTTCGATCCTCTCAAGAAGAGAATTGAAAAAGCCGTTCACGACGAGGCGGCGGGCTTTGTCACGGGGAATGCCACGCGCCTGCATGTAGAATAGCTCATCTTCGCTCACTGGGCCGTTGGTCGCCCCATGGGTGCAGCGGACTTCGTCATTCAAGATTTCCAAGCCTGGCATGGAGTTCGGGTCGGCATCATCGCTCAGGATGAGATTCCTCACTTTTTGATAGGCGTCTGTGCCTTGGGCGCCTGGCTCCACTTTGATAAGGCCGGCAAAAATCGTGCGGGAGCGATCATCAAGGGCATTAAGATAGAGTAGATCGCTTGTCGCATGTGGAGCGATGTGATCTTGAAGTGTGCGCTGGTCGATCTCGCGAGTGCCTTCCACAGGGTTGATGGAATACATCTCGCTGCGTGAGCCTTCACCGATGAGGCGACTCAGGCTTTCTCCGCGAACGAATCCTCCGCCGAAGTTCGCAATGAGGGCGGTGCACTTGGCATTGGCATCCACGTTGGTCGAGTTGATGTGGAAGGCTGTCGTGGTTGTGGACCAATCTTGGACGGCGATGTAGGTGAGTCGGGATCCTTTTTCCAAGTGGAGGTCGTTCACCCCACAAGCCAAGGCGGTGAGCTTATCCGCCGACTTGAAGTAATCTAGTACTGTTACGCTGCTGTTCTCTCCGCAAACGATGAGCGTGTGTGGAAAAATCGAGGCATTGTTTCCTTCGGCCCAGTGAAAAATTTCGATTGGGAGAGTGACCGAGGTATTTGCTGGAACGTAGAGAAAGGCACCAGTAGCCACTCGCGCCTTGTGTAAGGCCGTGTATTTACTCGAACCCAGCGCGGCTGGTTGGGCCATGAAATATTTGCGAAAAAGGTCCGCGTGGTTTGTCGCTGCAGATTCCAGGGACTCAAAAATCACGCCTTCCGGGAGGGATTGTGCTGATTTGTGTAGAAGGGCGTTGTTGCCAAAAACCATCTTTGCGGAAAACTCGCCAAGCCCTGTTGAGGAATTGATCAGACGGCCTTCAGCGGATACGGGAGTGGCGTCCACGAACGTGGATAGATCAAGAGGCTTGAGATTTGCAAAGCGCCAGGCTTCGTGACGACGAGTTGGGGTAGGGGACTGCTCGTAGTCGGCAAGTGCGGTCTTTTGTTCGGCGACGAACCAGCTTGGCCAGTTTGAAGAGGTCGGAGTCACGTTTTGTTCAATAAGTGTCGAGGTCATTTGAGTTGCGTCCGGGGAGATTTATCCGACGGACCCTTCCATCTCGAGATCGATGAGTCGCTTGAGTTCGACCGAGTATTCCATCGGGAATTGTTGAACGAGGTCATTGACGAATCCGTTCACAGCGAGACTCATGGCGGCACCTTCAGAAATGCCCCTTTGCTGCATGTAAAAAATCTGTTCCGCGCTGATCTTGCTAACGGAGGCCTCGTGCTGACAGGCGTTTTCTTTTCCTCGAACGGTGATCGCGGGGTAGGTATCCGTGCGACTCTCCGTGTTAATCAAAAGCGCATCGCATTCCGTATTGTTTTTGCAGCCCTTGAGATGCCGACCGATTTGAACGAGCCCACGGTAGGTCGAGCGCCCTGATCCAAGACTGATGCTCTTGGACACAATGTTGCTAGTTGTGTCATCTGCTGCGTGGACCATCTTGGCTCCGGTATCTTGGTGTTGTCCGTCTCCGGCCAGAGCGATGGATATGACCTCTCCACGTGCCTTGCGGCCTTTCATGATGACTCCGGGATATTTCATCGTGAGGCGGGAGCCGATATTGCAATCGATCCACTTGATTTCCGCTTCTTCGTGGGCGAGTCCGCGCTTGGTGACGAGATTGAAAACGTTCGCTGACCAGTTTTGAACAGTGATGTATTGGATTTTTGCACCTTTGAGGGCGACAAGTTCGACTACGGCGCTGTGGAGTGTGGATGTCTCAAATTTCGGTGCGGTGCAGCCTTCCATGTACATCACCTCGCTGCCTTCGTCGGCGATGATGAGCGTGCGTTCAAATTGGCCGAAGTTTTCGGCATTGATGCGGAAATACGCTTGCAGTGGATGTTTCACCTTCACTCCCGGAGGGATGTAGATGAACGAACCGCCCGAAAAAACAGCGCTGTTAAGTGCCGAGAATTTGTTGTCACCAGTCGGGATCACTTTGCCGAACCACTTGCGGAAGATCTCCGGATGTTTTTGGAGTCCTTCGGTGGATCCTACGAAGATCACACCTTGGTCGCCCACAGCGGCTTTAATATTGGAGTAAGCCGCCTCGCTGTCGAACTGGGCTTCTACGCCGGCGAGAAATTTGCGTTCCTGCTCGGGTATGCCGAGGCGCTCAAAAGTGCGTTTTACATCCTCTGGCACATCGTCCCAGGAGCGTTTTGGTTGGGTGCCTTGGGAGAGATAATAGCGGATGTTTTGAAAAATAATATTATCGAGGTCATGGCTTGCCCAGTGAGTTGGCATGGGCATCGACTCGAATTTGCGAAGGGCATCCTTGCGAAAGTCGCGAATCCAATCCGGGTCTTTTTTGACATCGGCAATGTAGTCGATTGTGCGCTCGGAGAGTCCGATGCCGGCATCAAACTCATAGTTCACATCGTAGTGGAAATCTCCTATCGAGCGGTCGATATTGAGGTCGGGTTTGGTTTCCATGATATTTTGCTTTGTTGGCCGAACTCAGGCTTGTTGAAGGACTTCTTTTTCGACCCAATCGTAGCCATTGGCTTCGAGTTTGAGGGCAAGTAACTTGTCGCCGCTGAGGACAATGCGTCCATCGACCATCACGTGAACGACATCAGGCACGATGTAATCTAGGAGGCGTTGGTAGTGAGTAATGACAAGCATGCCGCGTTCTGGGCTGCGCATGGCATTCACTCCCTCGGAAACAATCTTGAGAGCGTCGATGTCCAAGCCGCTATCAGTCTCATCGAGGATACAGTAAACGGGATTGAGCATGGCCATCTGCAGGATCTCGCAGCGTTTCTTTTCGCCGCCTGAGAATCCCTCGTTCACTGCACGGGAGGTGAAGTTCCGAGGGATTTTGAGAAGTTCCATTTTTTTGTAGAGAAGCTCGTAGTATTCGACGGCATCGAGTTCCTCGCCTTTCGGAAGACGCGCCTGAACGGCAGCGCGAATGAAGTTGGCGATCGTGACGCCGGGGATTTCCATCGGATATTGGAATGCGACAAAGAGACCGGCGCGCGCACGTTCATCGGGTTCAGCCATTTCAAAAAGGTTCAAGCCGTCGAGGGTCACTTCGCCTGCGGTGACTTCGTAGTCTGGGTGTCCCGCCATGACTTTGGCGAGGGTGCTCTTGCCGGAGCCATTTTTTCCCATGATCGCGTGAATCTGGCCCTTCGGTATTTCCAGATTGAGACCTTTGAGGATCTCGCGTTCGCCGATGTTTGCGTGCAGGTTTTGAATATTCAGGCTCATGAGTTTAGTTAGTGGGTGTTTTTTGAAAGTGGGTTCTTTTTGCAGTGGGAGCAGGTTCCGCGAAGCGTGATCTCGGAGTGCGTAACTGAGAATTGGCCTGGGAGGGAAAGGCACTGAGAGAGACTACGACCTTTTGAAAGAGGTATGTCCGTGACTGTGCCGCAGGATTCGCAGACAAAGTGGCCGTGCTCTTGAAGATTTGGGCAGTACCGCGTGGCTTCGCGCTCGACATTCACTTGCTTCGCCAAGCCGCAATCAACAAGGGTCTCGAGGCAATTGTAAACAGTCGCAAGGGAGATGGCGGGAATACGTTTTTTTGCACGAATGAAAACCTCCGTGGCGGTCGGGTGGTCACGCTGGTCGAGAAGAACGTTGTAGACCTCACGGCGCTGCGGAGTGAGGCGATGCCCGCTATGGCTGATCGTCTCCTCGTAGCTTGAAGGTCTTGTTTTCCGTGAAGTCATGCATGTGAAAACTAAGGCACGCTGACTCTTAATCAAGAATTATTCTAATTAAGGGTGGCTTTTGGTATCAGACATCGAAATCACCGCTTTCAGCTTCAATCTTCAGGTCAACGTTCCGGACGGGACGAAAGCGATTTGCTATCAGTCCTATCAGTCAGTTCCAAAATACGTGTCCTCATGGCTGTATGGCGGCGCGCAGCAACAGAGTAGGCGGAGGCGGTCGGTCGCGGTGATTTGGTGCCAGGAGCTAGGTGGGATCAGGATGGCGTCGCCTGGGCTGACTGAGCGAATTTCGCCATCGATTTCCATGGTTCCAGCGCCTTCGAGGATGAAATAGAACTCCTCGCTGAGCTTGTGGTAGTGTCGCTCGGTGTGTTGGCCTTCGGGGATGGTGGCTTCGGCGAGGGATTGGTTTTGGACTGGTGCATTAGTTTGATCCAGGATGCTACGGATCGTACTGCCATCTTTGGTGGTGAATGGCGTTTGTTGGGAAAGCTGGTTGATCGTCATAAATGCGTCTGTCATCGTCGAACGCGGTCTCAGTAAAGGCAAGCCCACTCATTACCGCCTTGAAAGGGATTGGGTGGGTATACTGCCAATGAATTGCAAGTTGAATGCGTGCCAACTCAAAAGACGTGAGATCGCTGCCGAACAATCGCTACTCAACCAATATAAGCGGCGTCCGTGGTTGCGTTGGTAGACGAATCATTGGCGCGTGTGGTGCTACGGGAGTCGGAGGCATATTGACCTCGACCAACCACCGCTTTTTATCTCTTAACCGCTGGTCCGATTTTCGGGGGCTTTTTTTAGGAGTCAGAAATTTCATAAATCCAGCAGAGCTTTTACTGAAGCTGATCGGAAAAGAAAATGAGGCGAGGGTCGGAATCGAACCGACGAATACAGCTTTTGCAGAGCCGTGCCTTACCACTTGGCTACCCCGCCATGGAGTACATTTTTTATACAATCTAACGCGGGGTATGACAACTGAAAGTTGAGGATCGGTTGAAATTTGCGTCTGTGTGATTCGCGGGATTGCGAAAGGTGCGGGATTCGGAGAGACTTCGCGCCGATGAAAAAAATTGTCGTTGCTTACTCGGGAGGTTTGGACACCTCGGTGATTCTAAATTGGCTTAAAGAAATCTACGGAGCGGAGATCATCGCTTTCTGCGCAGACGTAGGCCAGGCCGAGGAACTCGACGGTCTCGAAGAGAAGGCTCTTAAAACGGGCGCAGAGAAATGCTACGTGGACGACCTTCAGGAGGAGTTCGCGCGCGACTTTATTTTTCCCATGCTCCAAGCGGGGGCCATCTATGAGGGGGAATATTTTTTGGGCACGAGCATTGCACGTCCGCTCATCGCGAAGCGAATGGTCGAGATCGCTCGCGCAGAGGGCGCCACAGCTGTCGCTCACGGCGCAACGGGCAAAGGTAACGATCAAGTTCGCTTTGAACTCACGGCGGCGGCGCTCGCTCCCGAAATCGAGGTCATCGCTCCTTGGCGCGACAGTCGCTTCCGAGACAAGTTCCCCGGTCGTGCAGAAATGATCGCCTATGCGGAGGCGCACGGGGTGCCAATCGCCGCGAGTGCGAAGAAGCCTTACTCGATGGATCGAAATCTTCTTCACATCAGCTACGAGGCCGGAATTTTGGAGGATCCTTGGTTTGATGCGGGTGACCTCAAGAACCGTGATTATTTTACGACGCTCTCGGTGCTTCCCGAGGATGCGCCTGATAAAGCGGAGATGATCGAACTCGATTTCGAGCGTGGAAATTGTGTGGCAGTGAACGGGGAAAAACTGAA
>Ga0214919_10010187_pt1 | contig 11969 bp, 7 predicted proteins | sample LL1503_MetaG_FD_177994 | JGI IMG/M metagenome (GOLD analysis project Ga0214919, IMG submission 177994) | Freshwater microbial communities from Lake Lanier, Atlanta, Georgia, United States - LL-1503 | ecosystem: Environmental > Aquatic > Freshwater > Lake | place: USA: Georgia | collected 2015-03-15
GGTGATAAGTGGATCTGAACTCGCTTCCAATGCTCTTGCGATGGCCGCATCGGCCACGGGCAGTGAGACTCTTTCTGCATCTGTTTATAAGCTGATGTTGTTAAGCGAAACGTGTGGGGCATCGGTTGTTTTCGCATCAGCGATTCCTGCGGCAAACAGCGCCGATTTTGGATCTGATGGCAATTACAAAATTTGCATGAAGGTTACCGATTCTGCCGGGAACGTCGGTTATTCGGTTTCGGCAACGATTGCGCTGGATACGACGGCACCGACATTCTCTGTGTCCGTTGCTCTCGCAAACGATGCGTCTGATGGTTACATCAACAACTCCGAAAAAGATGCTGTAAATAATTTGATTTCGGCTGTGTCGTCAGTTGGCGCGACTGCAACAAATTATCTTGTGGTTGCAAACTCAGCGACATGCTCATCCGCATCTGGTTATGGCTCTACGATTCCGAAATCTAACGATGCTGCAATGACGTCGGACGGGTCATGGAAGGTGTGCGTCAGGCTTTCAGATAATGCTGGAAACACTGCATTTAGTGCCTCTCCGGTGGTTGTTCGGGACGTTGTTACTCCAGTTTTGACAGGGGGATTGGCGCTTCAGGTTCCTGCTGCTGACGCGTACTTGAATTCATACGACCGGATTTCCTCTAATCCGTTGGTGTCCGCCGCGACGATTAATGAGAGCGGATCTGTTGAATATACGGTTTCCTCCGGGTCTTGTTCTTCAGCCTTAGGCTATGGTGCGTCTGTCCCTGCAGCCAATACGAACGGAATTACCGGAGACGGGTCCTGGAAGGTCTGCGTAAAGATGACGGACGGTGCTGGAAATATTTCATATGATAATTCGATTGAAATTTTGGTTGATACTTCTGGCCCTTCGTTCACATCACTTGGTTTGGCTAATGCCGCATCAAACGGGTATATAACTGCGGTTGAGATTGCGGGGTCTACAGATATTGCCAGTTCTCTCGTAGCGAGCGGTTACGTGACCGTTGATTATAAGCTTGTTTCAGCTTCGACAACTTGCGGATCACCGTTGGTATTTGGCGTGATGCCAAAATCAGATAGTTCGGATTTTAATGGTGATGGATCTTACAAGGTTTGTGCAAGATTGGTGGATTCAGCTGGAAATATGAGTTTTGGAGCAACCAGTTTATTTATCCTGGATAACGCGGCTCCATCATTCACTTCACTGGCTTTGGCTAACACCGCACTGGATGGCTATCTGAATGCGTCGGATCGGTCAGCTGCTACAGGGATTACTGGGACGCTGACTGCGTCAGGTCAGGATTCCACTACGTATAAAGTTGCGTTGGCCTCTGTATCGTGTTCTTCGTTGACAGGTTGGAGCGTGTCTCCGCCTTTGGCAGATGATTCGGGTTTTTCTTCGGACAATACGTGGAAGGTTTGTGTTCTGTTGTCTGATACAGCAGGAAATACTACTTATGGCGCTTCTGCTCAGTTCGTCGTTGATACAACTGCTCCATCGCTATCTTCTTCATTATCGTTAGCCGGGGTTGCCTCTGACGGAAATGTTGGGTCGAACGAAATTTCCAACACAGCGGCAGTCATGGCATCGCCAAGTTTTCACGAGTCCTCGACTGCGACTTATATTTCGGCGATATCATCAAGTGTGTGCTCATCTGGGTCTGGTTGGAATTCCCCAATTCCTTTGGCAAGTTCGTTTTCAGTCTGGCCGTTCAATGTCGACGGCACATACAAAGTTTGCGTGAGGGCTGAGGATGCAGCGGGTAATACCTCTTATTTTAGCAGTCCGACGATCACACGGGACACAGCCGGTCCCACATTTGTGTCAATTGCTTTGGCCAATGCTGCGGCGGACGGATATTTGAACGCGACAGATAGAACTTTGGCAACGGCCGTGGCCGATACTCTTGATGCAGAGGTTGGAGCGGCAGCGACGTATTCGTCTGTTTTGTCGGTAACGGTCTGTAATTCAAGTTTGGGATATTCGTCCAGCATCCAGCTTGCAAATGACGGCGCATTTGCGGCAGACGGAACCTACAAAGTTTGTGTCAGGCTGATGGATGCAGCAGGCAACGTGAGTTACGGGACTAGCTCCACGTTTATAGTTGATACGGTTAGCGCAAGCTTCAACTCTGTGGCTCTGGCGAACATCGCAGTGGATTCGTATCTCTCTGTGGCGGATCGGCTCAGTGGACTTGCACTGGTTGGTGATGCAAGTTCGAGTGTCTCCGACGCAAATTATTATTCAGTGGTCACTTCTGCGGCAACTTGTAATGCGACTGCGACGTTTGGTGGCGCAGGGGTAAAACCGGCAGGTAACTCAGCATCGATTACGTCAGATGGTGGATGGAAAGTCTGCGTGAAGGTGACGGACAACGCAGGGAACACGCCAGCGTATGGGTCATCTGCGTCATTTACGGTGGATACGTCTTTGCCATCATCGACATTTTCCTCCTCAGGCACACTGTCGACTTCATCGACCAGTGGTTCGGCAACGATATTAGAAGGGGCTGTCTCTGATTCATCCCCATCGTCTGGGGTTAGTTCCGTGTCGGTTTCTCTTCAGGACCCAAACGGCAGTTGTCTGAATAATTCAAAAACTGCATTCAATGCCTCGTGTCCAAATTGGTTGAATGGCAGTGCTGGCTCAGCAACATGGAGTCTCGCTGTTGAGGATTCGATGTTCCTCAAGGGAGCATCCTACAGCGTAAGTGTTAAGGCGTTGGATCTTGCGGGTAACGAGCAAAATAGTTTTTCAAGCGGATCTTTCTCATGGTCGGCCTCCGAAGGGAGCGACCTGTGGAATAAGAATGTGACGTTTGATGGGTCAAGTGCAGCCCAGGCGTTGGCGAGCGCTGTTGACAGCCAAGGACGCCTGGTGGTGGTTGGTTTTGACACCAATGGGGCTACGCGCGGAAGGGTCAAGCGGTATACGAGGCACGGTGTGGAAGACGCCGCCATTGACATCACGATAGGAGACAATTTGAATAACGTTGTTGCCTATGCGGTTGCTGTTGGAAGTTCGGACAGCATTTTCGTGGTTGGCTCAAGATACAACGGATCTAACAATGACTGGTTTGTGAAGAAGTATTCATCAAGCGGCGTCGAAGATACATCGGCCTGGAATAAAACCTACAACGGATCTCGCGGGGATGATGATGTGGCATATGCCGTCGCCACCGCGACGGATGGCAGTGTTGTGGTTGGGGGGTATTCGAGACGGGAGCTGGCCACCAACTCGGGGGATGATTGGCGGATTGCCAGGTTTGCTTCTGACGGGTCTCTGGCATGTTCTCAGGATGTCGATGTCAGCAGCGGGTTATCGGATGATCGAATTCGCAGTCTCGTAATCCGAAATGCCACGTCGCGCATCTATGTTGCCGGATATTCCGATTCCCTTGGTTCATCCCGGGGATGGGGGATCGGGGAGTTTGATCTTGCCAACTGCAGCCTCTCCAAGAGCACGGTGATTAGTCGCGGTGCCAGTGACGAGGCCTATAGCATTGCGATGGACTCAACAGGCCAACTTATTGTGGCAGGCAAAACCTCTGAATTTGTTGGAACCTCACCTGACCCATGGATTTCGGTCATGAATACGTCGTTTGCAAGTGTTTGCGAGATTCGTCCGGATGTGTCGGCTGTATCTCAGGCATTGGCCGTTGCGGTGGACAGTCTCGATAACATTTATGTCGGCGGATATAAAACAGCCGCGAATGAAAACTGGTGGTTACGGAAGTTTTCATCAGTATGCGGAGAGGATACGTCAAGCTGGAGCAAGGTAGTCAATGGAAGTGGCAACGGTGCTGACCGGATTCAGTCGATCAGTATTTCATCTGGCACAAATGATACTGACAATGTTTATGCTGTTGGATGGGGTTACGGAGCTGTTTCCGGTTCGGGGAATAATGACTGGTGGGTGAAGAAGTACTCAGGGACCCCGTGATTACTCCTTATTTTTGCAATAGATCCGTTTCCAATGTTTCAAGATCCTCTGCGATCAAGGCTGATGCAAAAATGGCCGTGTACAGGGCAGAGAAGAGTGATCCCAGGATCATCATTCCCATGGATAACCATTTTCCCGTCGTTGTCGAACTCGTCACATCGCCATAACCAACGGTTGTGGCTGTCGCGATGGCCCAATAGACCGCGTCGGTAAAGCTGATTGGTTTTGGGTTGACGTTATGCTCGACGAGATAAAAAAATGTTGCGCCTGAAATGACGACAGTATGAACAAAGATTGTCAGCCACCAGAAGAGTGGTCTCTTGAATAGCCAGATCAGGCGGTGGGTCAGGGTTATTGGTGTGCGGCGAAAACTCATTTTAGAAAAGAACCCATGCGAGAAGCAGCGAGGGGAGTGGGGCCACCTGGACTTGAACCAGGGACCTACCGGTTATGAGCCGGCTGCTCTAACCGACTGAGCTATGGCCCCACAGTTTTCGCCGCTAGAGAGTTTCTTTTTTGATTCAACCCTCAAGATTCAATGAACGCACGGAGCTTCTTGCTGCGTGACGGGTGACGCAACTTGCGAAGGGCTTTTGCCTCGATCTGACGGATCCGTTCGCGGGTCACATCAAAATTCTGGCCGACTTCCTCTAAGGTATGGTCGCTGCGCTCGCCAATTCCAAAGCGCATGCGGAGAACTTTCTCCTCGCGCGGGGTCAGCGTCGCCAGAGCTTTTTTGGTCTGCTCGGACAATGCGCCTGCCGTTACCGATTCTGAGGGTGACATCTGCGACTTGTCTTCCAGGAAATCACCAATATGATTGTCTTCCTCTTCACCAATCGGTGTTTCGAGGGAGATCGGCTCGACGGCAATTTTCAGAACCTTGCGAACCTTGTCAATCGACAGGTCCATGCGGGCCGCGATTTCTTCAGGCGTCGGCTCGCGCCCCATTTCCTGTACAAGGTAACGGCTTGTCCGAATCAGCTTGTTGATGGTTTCGATCATGTGCACAGGAATCCGGATCGTGCGCGCCTGGTCCGCGATTGCACGAGTGATGGCCTGGCGGATCCACCATGTAGCGTAGGTCGAGAATTTATAACCGCGACGGTATTCGAATTTCTCAACGGCCTTCATCAGGCCAATATTGCCTTCTTGAATCAGGTCAAGAAACTGCAGGCCGCGGTTCGTGTATTTCTTTGCGATGGAAACGACGAGGCGCAAGTTGGCTTCAACCAGTTCGCGCTTTGCCAGTTCTGCGCGACGCTGCATTTCTGCAAGTTCTGCGTAGGTTGCGACAAGCACTTCAGGGGCTAAATTACAGGCTGCACTAGCCTGCTGGATGACATCCTGAGCCGCGGTCAGGTTGCGCAGGACTCGTTGCCATTCGCGGTCTGTCATGCTCGGGAACGGAGCCTGAGTTGCGGCCCTGGAGACTATTTGCTCAAGGTCAGCTGGGTTTGTGCCGAGGCGACGGGCGTAATATTCGACGTCTTGACGCGCCTCGCGGATCGCATTGGCATGGTTTGCAAGTTCGGCAATCGTATTGGCGAGGAGCTTGCGGTTGATGTTCAGCTCTTTTAGCTGCTCAAACATTTTGACGAGCAGCGCGTCCGCCTTGTCCTTTTCTTTTGACTTGGCGGTTGCCGGAATCTTTTGGCGGACTAGAGCGTATTCGTCATAGACGAGGAGAAACTTGGCTGTGACTTCTCTCAGTTTGTCCGCGTGAACTTGCTCGTTGTTGGATGCTTCGTCATCGTCGAAACCTTTGATGAAGCCTTTCATCCGGATTTCGTTCGCAACGAACTTCCGGGCGGTGCTGATGATGTTGTGCATTCCCATATCAAGCCGCAAGAGTCGTTCGAGGATGCGGTTTTCTTCGTTTTCGATTTTTTTTGCGATGACGACTTCGCCTTCGCGGGACAAAAGGGCAACGCTGCCCATTTTCCGAAGGTAGATGCGAACCGGGTCGTTTGATTTGCCGAGGGACGCATCACTCGTGTCGGCCTGTGGCTTCACGCGCTCTGTTGGGCCATCAGCATCACCATCAGCCGACTCGGTATCGGAAGACTCATTCTCGGAGTCTCCGCCGCCTTCCTCATCGTCAGACATGAACTCGTCATCGGAATTACTGCTATTTTTGCCATCTTTTCCAGTACGGCCGCGTGTGGGGCTGGCGTCTACCAGTTCAATGCCCTTGTCATTGAGTGCCATGATGATTTCATCTATGGTTTCCGGATTTGCATTGGCCTTTGGGACCGCTGCGTCGATGTCTTTGTAGCTGAGTGATCCGTGCTTTTTGGAAAGTTTCACTAGCCCGTCGACAACCCGGTAAATCTCAAAGGTCTCGTTTCCTTTTGCCTTTAAAGCTTTTTCTGCTTTCCCGGCTTTTTCTGCTTTTGCGGGTTTTATCTCAGGGGCCTTTAACGAGGTTTCTTTCTGTGCGGCGATTTTAATGTCCGGGGTCTTAACTGGTTTTTGTCCCGGCTTGATCGTTGTTTTTCCGACAGCAACCTTTGATGCAGGAGCCTTTGTCACGGGTTTCGACGGCGCTTTCCCGACGATGGTCCGGGTTGGAGCCTTCGTCACGGCAGGTTTTGCTGGCCGTACTGCTTTTGGTTGCATGTCCGCGATCCGTTCCGGAATTTTCTTGGGAACGGGAAGCTTCTTGGGTTCCGGCTTGGTGCCCTTGGTCACAGCTTTCGGAGCGGCGACCGTTTTACGCAGGTTGATCGTGCCGCCAGCCTTGGATGCCGGTTTGGTCGGACGACCTGATGCGAGCGATGTGGGCTTGCTTGCCTTGGGCTTGGTGGCCTTTGGCTTGGTGGCCCTGCTGACATCGCGAACGGTTTTCTTTGCTTTAGCCATGAAACGTGACCCTCAATAAGCTTCCCGCGATACGCGGAATTCCTGTTTCAAAAAAGAAGCCAAATCTAATCCGAAAAAGCCCGACAGATCAAGGGATTGATGGGGCTTCAAGGCGCTTTAATTCAATGGTGAGGTCGGCAATGGATCCCAGTAATTCCCGGCATTCCTCAGCAGAGTCTGTGCTTCGTGCTGCTGTTGCAACCTGCATGCGCAGGGATTGGATGGTTTTTCGGAGGCTTCTGATTCGTATGTCGCCTAATATTTTCGCAACCGCAATGCGGCGGTCAGGGACGGCAAATGCGTTGGGTATTTTTCTTGATTTCTCTATGAAAACAGACACTTCATGTGATTGTGCGAGAAAGGTTTCAGCAGGCAAACTGGACGGTTTTTCGCCGGCATCAAGGCTATTGAAAATGGCCTGTGCCAGTTCCGTCCAAATGTTGTCCCACTGGGCTTCCTGCAGAATATACCGGCGCAGTTCAGTCCAGTCGGATTCTCCCGGCGTTGCAAAATAAAGATGCCTGAGCAATTCAAAATCAATTTGGTCCAGTGGCGCTGCCGGTGCCTTCGGGGCGATTGACGCATTGGCTTTCTGTATTTGAGGCCGGTTGGGCAACACGGTATTGCCCCCTCGTCCAATGGCTGCGTTTCGCATATGTGTCCGCAATTCAGACTCAATCATCTCCTGGGGCAGGCCGCTGATCTGCGCGATGCGCGATAGGATGAATCCTTTTTGGATACGGTCGCCGATGCGCGCAAGCCAGGGGATGAACTCTTGAGAGACAAGCGAGGGAATTTGGGCTTGTCCAGCCCCTTTGAGGCGGGCGGAAATAGCGAAATCGAGAAGGTCTTTAGCTTGGGAGACAAGGTTTTCAAGGCCTTCCGGGCCTTTTTCCTGGATGAAATCGTCGGGATCTTTCCCATCGGGAAGGGTGATAACTTTTAGTTTCATTTCTGGGACTTGGAGGTTCGCTTCCAGCGCAACGAGGGATGCCTTCTGTCCCGCAGAGTCTCCGTCAAAGAGTAAATAAGCAGTGGGCGACGCGGCCTTGAGCAGGTTCAGGTGTCGCACGGTCAATGCAGTGCCCATGCATGCTGCTGTTTCGGTAAATCCCTTGGTCCAGAGTTGCAGGACGTCCATGTAGCCTTCGACGATAAATGCCCTTTGTTTCAGGCGAATCGTCTGGCGGGCCCTGTCAAAGCCGAATAAAAGCGAGGACTTGTCAAACAGTTTGGTTTCCCTGCTGTTGATGTATTTGGCCGGATGGTCTCCGAGGGTCCGTCCACCGAACCCCACGAGTCGGCCTTGGCTGTCTCGGATCGGAATCATTACCCTGTTGTCGCGGAAAAAATCGTAGAGTCTTCCGGTCTTTTCGGATGTCGTACCAAGGGAGCATGCCTTGATGTCGCGCTCATGGAATCCGAGGCTTCTCAGCTTGCTGACAAGGCCCCAGGGTTCAGTTGGAGTCAGGCCGAATCCAAAATCCTCGATTTGTTCTGGTGTGAAACCGCGGGCGGCGAGGTAAGCACGGGCCGGTTCTCCGGCGGCGGACTTCAAATTAGCCCGGAATTCATCTGCGGCAGCCATCAGGAGCTTGATCTGAGTTGCTTCTTCCTGGCGGTCGGCGGAGTTCAGGCGCGAAGATTCAAGTTCCGGGGCTTCAATGCCGTATTTTGTGGTCAGGTATTTAAGTGCTTCGATAAACGCCATGCCTTTGGTCTGGCGGACGAAATCAATGATGTCGCCTTTGGCTTTGCATCCAAAACAGTAATAGCGGTCGGCAAAAACATGGAAACTTGGAGTTTTTTCAGCGTGGAACGGACAAAGCCCCACATGGCGACCAGAGCGCTTTTGCAGCGCCATGAATTCACCAGCGAGGCTCTCAAGTGATGCCCTTGTAAGGATCCGCTTTTTCAGATCATCAATAGAGCCGGATCCAGCTTGCATGTTTAAAGGCCCGGTCAAAGATGGTCTCAAACCATCTTGCGAAGCTTCTTCAGAACACGTTTGCGGGCGGCGATGGCTTTTTTCTTGCGACGAACCGAAGGCTTTTCGTAGTGCTCACGTTTGCGAACATCAGAAAGAACACCCGATTTTTCACATTGCTTCTTGAAGCGGCGCATGGCGCCCTCGAAAGCTTCTCCGTCTCTGAGGCGAATGCCTGGCATTGCAACTCCCTAAAAAAGAAACAAGATCAGTCTCGCCGCTACTTTTCAGCCGTTAGTCTGACAGCAAGGCGATCTCCGTATTCGCACAAATTTTTGACGTTCGCTACAACTAAATATCGGGGCTTTGCTGGATTGTCCTTCGCCGCCTGGACGATTCCTACCAAAGAATTGGGGCGGGGATCCTTGCAGACGTTACGGGGATCCTTCTCATCGTCGAATTCGACGAAGTCGGTGTTCGCGACAAAAGCCGTGGTGTCGTTCTTGATGATCGCATGGTATCCGCTGCCGCCGGCGTTCAATGTGTCGATTAATTTTGTGACCAGATCCCTGGTGGTCAGGTCTTTAAAGTTGGGTCGGAAATGGGCGATCCCAAAGTATGGGGTAACTTCGGCGCTCGCTTTGTCGATCAGGTAGTAGGCACTCAGACCCGAAAATGCTTTTCCAAGCTGTCCGTCGAAGTCGCAAGCTGCAGCAGGAAAGAACACCGTTGCCTTTGACCCGTCTAGCCCGCCAAAAATCCTGCCAAATCGAGGGGTTCCAACGCCTTTTTTGCTATCCGCCTTGGTCACATCTTCCATCTGAAGGGCTTTGCCAAGATCCTGTGCAGAAAGTGGGCTGAGGGTCTTGAAGACCTTGGGGTGGTTCCCAAACAAGATGTACTGGGACTCGAGGGGGTTGAGAATGGCCTTATTAAGGCGATCGCAGTCGAAGTTGGGTGGGTCCAGAGTGGCTGCCGACTGCATCTTGTTCATTCCGATGCCGCCGAAAAAAAGTTGATTGTCGCTCACAAAAAACGGTACGGGTTGCTCACGGTCAAAAGATGCTGCCACCAGAAGTTTTTTGCAGGCAACCAGGGCGCCGGAAGGGTCTTTTCTTGTGGTCGCCGCGGCTTCGATTGCCTGGCGCTTGCACTGGCTGTAGAGGCTGATGGCCGGAAAGCGTTCGCGGCAGGCCTCGACGGCGGCAGAGAATTTTACCTGATTGATCAGCTTGGAATTCAAGGCAGTGATTGCTGCCTGCTGACATTCCTTGTAATTGGCATTGGCGGTTTTGATCCGCTTTACCGCGGCAGGGTTCAGTCCCGCGATGGGCGCAGCCAGGGCGTTAAGAGGGCTGACGGTGCACAACGCCGCAATAGCGGCGACGGTCAGGACGGCTCGGGCGATATTCGGGTGCAAAGTATTCATGTATCCAATTTAAGGTAACCGCGGGTAATTTCAAAGTTTTGAATCAGTGACCTGTCTTTGTGGGAATCTGGGGAGAGTAAAATGCCTTCTTTTGACATCGTCAGCGAAATCGACATGATGGAAGTGGAAAATGCCATCAACCAGGCCCAGAAGGAGATCGCACAGCGATTTGACTTCCGTGGCGGGAAAAGCTCCATCGAACTGGACAAGGCTGGCAAGAAGATCAAGATCATCGCTGACGATGAGCTGAAACTTCGCTCGATCCACCAAATCATATCGGCCAAAATGGCAAAACGTGATCTGGACCTGCGGGCCTTGAAGTACGGCAAGGAAGAAGCAGCAACAGGCAACGCCATCCGGCAGACTCTCGACATCAAGGCGGGAATGGAAAAAGAAGAGGCCAAGGAAGTCACCAAGGCTATAAAAGATTCGAAATTGAAGGTTCAGGTAGAGATTCAGGGCGAGCAGGTCCGCGTCACGGCAAAGAGCATTGATGAACTTCAGGGTGCCATTGCCATGCTCCGGGGCAAGGAACTCAAGTTCCCCCTGCAATTCATCAACATGCGTAGCTAATTTACTTTTTTTCAGACGGGTATCACACATGGGTTTCAATTGCGGGATCGTCGGACTTCCTAACGTCGGCAAATCCACCATCTTCAACGCGCTCACTGCTGCCGGTGCCGCATCGGCGAATTATCCATTTTGTACGATTGAACCAAATGTGGGCCGGGTGGATGTTCCTGATCCACGCCTTCAAGTGATTGCTGATTTGGTTAAAACTAAGGTGCTCATTCCGACCAGCATGGAGTTTGTGGACATCGCCGGTCTTGTTCGCGGGGCTTCCAGGGGCGAGGGTCTTGGGAACCAGTTCCTCGGTCACATCCGCGCAACCGATGCCATTGCCCATGTTGTGCGCTGCTTTGAGTCAACAGATATCATTCATGTCGAAGGCTCTGTCGGCCCGACCCGTGACATTGAGACCATTCAGACGGAACTTGTCTATGCCGACGTAAGCACTGTTGAGGCGGGCTTGGAGAGATACCGTCGCCTTGCGAAGAGTGGGCAAAAGAAGATCACTGCCATTTTGAGCATGCTGGAGGCACTGAATGCGCACTTGCAGCTGCTTCATCCAGCCAGGACCTTCAGTGTCGAGCCGTTTGTGGGCGACATTTTGGAAGTTCGCGATGCGTTCAATGAACTGCATCTTTTGACTTCAAAGCGGGTTCTCTACGTGTGCAATGTGGATGAAGACATGGCCGCCGGTGATGCGGACAACAATCTCACCCTTGAAGTCAAAGAGTACGCGAAAAAAGAAGGCGCACAGGTTGTCATCATCTGCGGCAAGATTGAAGAAGAGTTGGGCCAACTTGATGCGGATTCGCGCAAGGAACTGATTGAGTCTCTGGGGATGAAAGAGCCAGGCTTGAACCGTATGATCCGCGCGGGTTATGAGACGTTGAGCCTGCAAACCTATTTTACCGCCGGCGAGAAGGAAGTCCATGCCTGGACGATCCATTGCGGAGACAAGGCCCCGCGCGCAGCTGGGTGTATTCACTCCGACTTCGAACGCGGGTTTATTTGTGCCGAAGTTTATTCCGTTGATGATTTGGTCAAAGTCGGATCCCGTCCCAAGCTCAAGGAGATGGGGCTGATGCGAATTGAGGGTAAGGAATACGTGGTCAAGGATGGCGATGTGATGGATTTCCGTTTCAACGTTTAGAAACTGCTCTACATCGCTGCGCCTGGTGGGGCCACCGCCAGCACACCAAGCGGCCAGACCTTCTGCGCCCCTCGACCTTGGTGCTTCAAAT
>Ga0214919_10010188_pt1 | contig 11969 bp, 10 predicted proteins | sample LL1503_MetaG_FD_177994 | JGI IMG/M metagenome (GOLD analysis project Ga0214919, IMG submission 177994) | Freshwater microbial communities from Lake Lanier, Atlanta, Georgia, United States - LL-1503 | ecosystem: Environmental > Aquatic > Freshwater > Lake | place: USA: Georgia | collected...
CATACAACTGGGTTACCATTCAACTCGGTACCTGAGCGTGCCGGACATGCCGGTCTATGACTATCAGAATTAACTGACCGTGGGTTACTTGAAAAATTTTCTGTAACAGTCGAGTTCGCATAAATGGGTTGTTGATCCATAGATGAGGCGCACATGTTATCCTTTGTGCTGCATAAGGATGGATTTACAACAACTTCCGGGCAAGAAGTACTGGTTGCAAATCCTGGGGGGTGCCATCGCAATCGTGTATTAGATACACAATCACTTGTGGGGTTCTCGATAACTTCCGGACATGAAGTAATTGGTGAAACCCCTGCTGGATATTGTCCTGGCAACCGTGTATTAGATACACGACCACTCCTGCATCCTACATCTATCTCAGATGAAGATGCATTTAATAAATAACCTGTTTTTTCTTCAATATATGATACATATGATACATATGATACATATGATACTGTTGATAATTCAGGCTTCTGTGCAAATGCACATGATGGAACTGTTTGAAAAACAATTCCATCACCACCGGTATTAATATTATTGGTCATGGTCGGATGGGAACACATGCAATAGTCTTTGATTCTAAGAAACTGATATAATTTACAATTTTCAATTTTTTTATATAGACACTAAATAATACACTAAACTAAAAATATCCGGTATTATAAACTAAAAATAGTCGGTATTATAAACTAAAACTAGTCGGTATTATAAACTAAAACTAGTCGGTATTATAAAGAAAAATAATTGGGTATTATATAGAAAAATTATTCGGTATTATAAAGAAAAATAATTGGGTATTATATAGACACTAAATAATTGGATATTATATAGACACTAAATAATTGGATATTATATAGACACTAAATAATTGGATATTATATAGACAATATAAATAAAATTTATAGTAGATCTAACAAATAGACTAATGATTATTGTTAATTTGACCAATAAAATTACAACTGAGTATATTTTAACTGCACCTTAAAAAGCTTACAGACCACAATTTATTTATTGTATAAATTATTTCATCATTATTGCAGACGATAATATTGTTTAACGTCACCAATACTGGACGGTTAGGTTTAACGTCATTAACAGGACAGAAGGTTAGAAATATATCTATTGACCCTCAATATTAGAATATTAGAAAGATATAAAAATTAAAAAATTCAATTTTTATTAAATTGTTAGACTAATAATTATTATAAAGAAAAATAATTTGTATTAATTATTCAATAACATACTCACACGTATCATTAACCAACCTTTAACATTATTATTTTTTAGACTAGTATATAATTCTTTAACTCTATCACTATTAAAGTTACGTTTCATTACATTATTATACAACTCTTTTAGCTTATTATCATTTTCTGACTTTTTTACACTATATCTATAAATTTTATCTGTTATTACATTATAATATAAATTTGAAGTATGATTGTCATGTAATTGATTCCATAAATGCTCTGGTAAATGAGATAAAAATATATTAAAATGATGAATTCTTGTTTTATTATTTACACGTGGTAAAACTAGTGACCATCCATGTGCAAGTTCATTTTGCGATAAAGGATTAATTAATTCTTTTGTTTTTATATCATTGTTTAATACATATACATAAAATTGACCTTGTGAAGGTGGTGCAATACATGAATTTTGTTTATAATTGTCTGTTTGATTGTTACTTTCTTCACAATTTACTAGTTTTGACATTATAATAAAATTAATATTATTAATATAATTTAAAATCAACTTTTTTATATTATTTATGATTTAATTAGCCAATAAAATTATGTTATTATAAAAATTGAAATAATAAAATAATTATTTATAATAACATAATATAATAATGTGTAACAATAACATGATAATTAATAAGTTATGTACAGAAGCTACTAAGAGTAAGCTTGAACAAAAATTAGCAGCAGTAATTTTAAAGGGTACAAAGATGATTTCAAACCCATGCTGTAATTCACAAAGGAATACATATAGGGGTATGTGTAGGGGTAGTTTACATGCTGAAGCACATGCAATGATTACATATTATGGAAAGAATTTGTCTTTCGATAATAAACACGGGTGGTGTCTTTTACCAAGAAAAAAATACAAAATTCACAAAACTTAATCTAATGGTTGTCAGAGTTAACAAATTAGGAGATATATGTAATGCAAGGCCGTGTTATAATTGTCTTGATATGATGAAAGCTGTTGGTATTAGAAAGGTTTATTATTCTATTTCTTCAGATAATATTATATGTGAAAAAGTTAAAGATATGATTAGTATACAAGCATCATTAGTAGATAAACAAGTCGATGATATAAAATCAAGTTATAATAATAATTTTAAATCACCCGTATATGATACAAATAAATATTATGAAAAACTTTTAATTAAAAATTTTCCAAAAACAATAAGACAAAGTAATTTAGATAATTTCATTATACATAATTTAGTAAATGTTTTACCAGCATATAAAGTAATTATTTATAATACACTATTATCTAGTTATGCAAAGCATAATGATAATTCACTAAGAAAACAAAATTTATCAAATAAATATGAATGCCCGTATGTAATTATATTTGATAATAATAATAATATTATAGTTACAGCAAATATTATACAGTAAAAAGTTTTTAGTTTTATAACATCATTAATTTATTAAATATCTAATAGTTTTTAGTAGATATATTATTAATTTTCTAATTAATATTATATAGTATGTTTACTAAAATTTTATATATAAATTTAGATAGACGCCCTGATAGAAAAAAACATGTTGAAAAACAATTATCTAAAATTAATTGGACTGGTAAAGTTGAACGTATAAGTGCGGTGAATGGTCGTGATTTAGATTTATCGACACTTACTTCACTATTTACACAAAAAGCATTAAATGAGGCATCTACAACAGAAAAAGTAAATTTTAAACATGGATTCTATATGACACGTGGTGCTATAGGTTGTTCATTATCACATCGCAAAGCATGGTTAAATATTATTAATAATGATGATGAAAAAGTATTAATATTAGAAGATGATATTTATTTTAATGATAATTTTATTAATCAGTTAAATAATTATTTAAATAATATTAAAGATTATGATATATTATATTTAGGATATCACCATTTATCACATGGTCGGGAATATAATAAATATTATTCAAAACCAAGAGGTGTTGTATATGGATTATTTGGTTATATAGTTAATAAAAGAATTGCACAAAAATTACTAGATATATTTCCTATTGAAAATCAAATAGATACAGATATAATTAAAGCATTTAAAAATAGCAAGGTGTATCTATTACCAGGAAATAATAAAATAATTAAAAGCGAGGAATCACATTTAGCAAAATTAGGTACAGATATTCAAGTAATTGAAATAGATAGTAATCAAAATAAAAATGAAAATGAAAATAAATATAATATATTAATATCATTAATACTAATTATTATTATTATGTCATTAAGAATGTGTAAAAATCATAATTAAAAATATACATTATTTTATGATTAAAAACTCATAATGCAATATATAATATTTTTATATATTATATTATAATATGAATATAAATAAACATTATGAACTTATATTAAAAAAATATAATTTAGAATATCTTCATAAAAAATATATGTTTTTTTCAATATTAACTGTAACATTAAGAGAAGGATTTTATTGGTTATTATTAATTTTTAGTGAATATGTAAAAAAAAATGAAAGTCTTGTATCAAAATATGCATCTATATTAGTTAGTATTTTAGGTATCTATATTCCAGTAGAACGACAATTTATTAATATAAGATCAAATTTAATTGAAAAAATTAAATTATCTAATAATGATTATTTTAATGATAGAATTATAAATATGTCAAAAAAAGAATTACTAAATTTTGATTTAGTTGAATATTTTAATATATTGGATCAATTTAATAAAAACTTAGAATATTATATAATAAATATGTCAAAAAAATTTGATATACCAGTTAAATCAATCACAATATTAGTAATTGCTATAAATAAAAAATTTAGTATATTAATTGGATTAATTGTTATATATTATGGATTAGTACGTTCATTAAATGAACATAAAAATATTAAAGAAATAAAATTATCAAAAGAATATTTTAAATATGAAAATATTATTAGAAATTATGTTATAAATGGTAAAAACTTTTTAATAAATGATGAATTTAATAAAGAATATTTAATTAATAATTTATCACAATATGAAGATATTAATCATAAAATACAAACATTAAATGATGATTTAAATATGAATGTAAATTTAATAATGTTTGCATTAATTATAATAGTTATTCGATTAAAAATAAGTGAATTAAACCATCTTGATTTTTTCTATTATTTTTTAATTGTATATGATGTTGAATTTATCGGCGATATGATTAATGAATATTATAAAACACAAGTTGGATATATTAAAATGAATGAACGACTTACTTTTTTAAATAGTTTTATACCTGAAATAAAAAATGTTGTTGATAAAACAAAAATATTAAATATTAAGATTAATAAAATAAATAATAAAAAACCATTATTAGTTTTAAATAAATCAATAAATATTGATGAAAATGATCATATATTAGTTAATGGGGAGTCTGGTAGTGGAAAAACAACATTACTATATATTTTAAAAGGTATTATAAAATCAGATACAATAGATATATCGCCAAAAATAGAAAATATTAATTATCAAACTTATTTAACATTACCAAATCATAAAAGTCTTTATAATGGTAATTTATATGATATTATTTCAAATTATGATAAAAATTTAAATATTAATTTAATCGAACATTCATTAATAAAATCTAAAATATCTGATAGATTAAATAAAAATGAGTTTATTGATATTGAAACATTATCTGGTGGTGAACGTATACGTTTATTAATAGCACGTTTGATTTATACTATTAAAACTTTAAATTATAATATATTATTATTTGATGAAATTGATGAAAATTTAAATGATGAATTGGCTATTGAAATATGTAATAATTTAATGGATGTTTTTAAAGATAAAATTATATTATATATTACACATAATGAAAGTGTTAAACAAATATTTAAAAAAAAAATATTTATTAGAAATGGAATAATAACATATTGAGTTAATCAATAAAATTAATATTATCAATATTAATATCTACATAATTATCAATATTATTATAATCATAATATTTATTAATTTCATTATATTCTTTATCAACATATCTTTTAATGGACTCTTTATTAACACCATGTTCTTCCATAAATTTTTTATTTTTAAGAAGAAAATCAACAGCTTTTGTACGTTTTTTTTTAATTTCTATTATTTGTATATTATTTGATTTAACATTTTTATTCTTTTCAAATTTTTTAATTTTTTCATCATATTCTTTATTTATAATATCATATTGTTCATCAACAAATTGTTTAATTAATTTATTATCAATATTATGATATATCATTTCATCTCTTAATAATAAAATATTTTTAATATTTTTTTGTTTTTTATTATTTGCAATTATAATTGTTCTTGGTGTTTTAGTAGTTGCATTATCTTTTTTATTTTTATTATTATTCATATAATTATAAAGTATTATAAATATATAATTTTAAATACATAATTTTTAAATATTTATTTTATATTTTTTCTGCAAATTTCAAAAAATCTTAATAGATTTAAAGAATTTTTAATATTAAGTATAATATGAAAGTTACGTTTAGACGAGGTTGTTGTAGTGATCTTGATAATGTTTATAATTTACATTTAAAATGTTTTTCACCCACTGATTGTTGGTATAAATCAAGTATTAGATCATATTTAGAAAAAAGTATATTAATTGAAATTGAAGAAACAAAACAATTAATTGGTTTATTATTACAAGGAATTATGACACCATGTAATAAAAAATTTAATATTGATGATAATAATATTAACAATAACAAGTCTGATTATAAAGAAGATATTTTTGAACCAATTAATGCAGATGGTGAATTTTTTTATAAAAATAATCTTCAATATAAACCAATATTTGGTATTACAATGATTTGTGTTGATAGTAATCATAGAGGTAATGGATTAGCTAAAAAATTAATTGAGAAACATTTTAAAGATAACAGCAATAAATTAGTATGTTTAAATACACGAAAATCAAATATAAATGCTTATAGATTATATCAAACAATGGGTTATAATCATATTGCATTTATTAAAAATAAATATTTCTTACCTACTGAAGATTCTAGTTTTATGATAAAAGATTTAACTAAAAATTATGAATAATATAAACCTTTTTCTAAATCAGAAATAAAACAACTTGCCCAATCTAATAATAAATCTTTTCGTGATTCTATATAAAAAATATAATTAGAATCGTACGATACATAATATTTTTTATCAGATTTTTTAATAACTGCATACCATTTTTGGGTATTTTCTTTTTTATATATTTTTGTTAATAATCCGCCAGATCTTAATTTTTTATCATATTTATTAACATATTTCATTGAACCTTTTAATTTTAATATTGAAAACATTTCAACAGAATCAATAAATTTATATTCTTTAAGTTCTTTATTATTTTCAATAATTGTATTTATATAATCATTAGGCTTAACTTTATCAACATATTCATCAATTTCTTTTAATCTATTACTGTTTTTCATAATTATATTATATTATATAATTATTATTTATAACTTTATAGAATTATAATAATCTTTTAAAGAATTAATTATATTAATAATAATAATGATTAAAACGTATTCTAAAACAATATGTTTAAATATGATTGTAAAAAATGAATCTCATGTCATTGAAAAGACATTAGAAAATATATGTTCTAAAATTAGTTTTGCATATTGGGTTATTGTAGATACTGGTTCTACTGATAACACAAAAGAAATAATAACTAATTTTTTTAAAAATAAAAATATACAAGGTGAATTACATAGTACAGAATGGAGAGATTTTGCATATAATCGTACTGATGCACTTAATAAGGCGTATAATAAAACAGATTATATATTTATATTTGATGCAGATGATACAATACATGGTAATATTGTTTTACCTAATTTAACACATGATATGTATTATTTTATATTTGGAAAAGATATTATTTATAAAAGATCTATATTGATAAGTAATAGAATTAAGTCACAATTTAAAGGTGTATTACATGAATATTTTGAATTTATAAATCATTCTAATTGTACATCAGAAACAATTAATGGAGAATATTATATAGAATCAGGACGCACAGGTTCTAGAAGTTTAGATCCAAAAAAATACTTAAATGATGCATTAGTATTAGAAAAAGCATTTAAAACTGAATCTGATGTAGGATTAAAAACGAGATATGCTTTTTATTGTGCACAAAGTTATATGGATTATGGAATGCACAATGAAGCAATTCAATGGTATAAAATAAGAGCTGACCTAGGTGGGTGGGAACAAGAAGTTTTTTATTCTTATTATAAAATTGGTAATATGTATTATAATATGGGTGAAATAGAAAAAGCTATTTATTATTGGATAGAGTCTTTTAATGCAGATAATGAAAGATTAGAAGGAATATATTATGTTATTAAACATTATAGAGAAAAATCTAAATTTAATCTTGCATATCGATACTATAGTATGATTGATAAAACTAAAGATATAATTCTTAGTAGTAAATTATTTATAACTACTGATATATATGAATATAAATTAGATTTTGAATTTACAGTTATTGCTGCATATATTAATAAACATGCAGATGCAATAGATAGTTTTAAAAAGTTAATAAATACTAATTTAGATTTAAATATAGCTATTACAACTTTAAATAACCTTGCTTTTTATAAAACATATATTAAATCAACTGATATTCATTTCTTCCATTTATTTATAAAATTTATTAATACACTTTATAAAAGTGAAGTAACCGGATTTAAATTTAATAATGAACAACTTAAAACAATTAATTATATTATAAAAATATTTACACCATCTAGTACTGAAATTAAAGTTTATACACCAATTAATACAATTAATTATATATTATCTTAGTTGACCTTTATTTTAATTGTATTTATATGACACAGTGAAAATAGTAAATTGGCGTTTAAATATCTAAAAGAAATTATTAATAAAATTAAAAAATAAATTATTCAGTTAAATTTATATAAATATTTTTTTAAATATATATATAAATGAAAATATTTATTATTTTTCCGGTACATCTTTTTGAAGACCTTTCAATAATTAAATCTATAAAACCAGATATTATTTATATTATAGAAGATCCTACATATTTTACTAAATTTTTATTTCATAAAATTAAATTATGTTATCATCGTTCTACAATGAAATATTATTATGATTATTTAATTAATAATAAATTTAACGTGCAATACATAGATTATAATAATGTAAATTATAATGATATTATTACAAAAAAAGTTACTGAAATATATTTATATGATCCAATTGACCATCGATTACTTGATAAAATTTTAAAATATAAAGTAAATGATAATATTATTATTTTAGATAATCCTGGATTTACAGAAACATTTGAAGAACTAGAGATTTATCGGGATAAATTTACTAATAGTAAAAATTATTATCATGATAAATCTTTTTATGTATGGCAACGTAAACGTCTTAATATACTTGTTAATAATGATAAAAAACCATTATTTGACAAGTGGTCATTTGATAGTGATAATAGGTCACCATTTATTAATACATATGTAGAACCTAAAATAAAAGAATGGTCTAATAAGTATTGGATAAAATCTATTGATTATATTAATGAACATTTTTCAAATAATTTTGGCATTTTAGATAAAAATATAATATATCCACTTGATTTTTCTCAATGTAAAAAACATTTAAATCATTTTATTAAATATAAACTAATTACATTTGGTAAATTTGAAGATGCAGTATCAAATAAAATATTATTTGGATCACATTCATTACTTTCTACATGTTTAAATGTAGGATTAATAACAACTCGATATGTATTAAATAAAGTTATTAATTATTTTAATAAATTAAATTTAACTCAACAGAAACAAATAATATCATCTGTAGAAGGATTTATTCGTCAATTAATTGGGTGGAGATCATTTACTAGATTTATTTATGAATTTCATGGTAATGAAATGCTTAAAATGAATTTACTAAATCATAAAAATAAATTACCTAGTCCATGGTTAGATACTAGTAAAAGTACCGGTTTTATATTTATAGATGATTTAATTAAAAAAACAGAAGATTATGCATATTTACATCATATAGAACGATTAATGTATATGGGTAACTTGGCATTAATTACACAGATTAAACCAATTGAAATTTATAAATGGTTTATGATATGTTTTGCTGATTCATATGAATGGGTTATGGTTTCAAATGTTATGGGTATGTCTCAATATAGTTTAAAAAATATATCAATGATGACAAGACCATATTTTTCATCTAGTGCATATATTAAACGGATGAGTAATTTAACATCAGAAAAATTAGAATTAGATAAAGAATACAAATGGGAAGAAGTATGGAATGCATTATATTATAATTTTATTAAAAATAATAGCGTAATGTTTTCATCAATATATGCAATTGCAATGCAAGTTAAAAATTGGAATAAATTTAATTTATTAGAGAAAAAACAGATTTCAAAATTAGCAAAATTATATTTAACAAAATATAAATAGAATTAATTATAAATAAATACCCTATTAGTAAGGCATGCAAAGAATGGTTAGCTAATACCCTATTAGTAAGGCATGCAAAGAATGGTTAGCTAATACCTAACTAATATGATAACTATCAATTAACTACTATAAGCGAATGTTTTGATAGTTACTTTTAAGTTAATAAAATATACTGTTATTATAGAAAAAGAACTAGTATAAAAAATAAAAATATTTATAAATATGTAAATTAAAATATATTCTGTTTATATAGTATGTCAAATATAAATATTATTCTTGGTAATACTGGCCCTACTGGTCCTATGGGTCCTCGTGGTCCTATGGGTTCTCGTGGTCCTATAGGTCCTACTGGTCCTACCGGTCTTCCTGGTCGTGTTGGTTTTATAGGTCGTATTGGTCCTAGTGGTCCTATAGGTTTTACAGGTCGTACTGGTCGTACTGGTCCTCCTGGTCGTGTTGGTTTTATAGGTCTTACTGGTCCTATTGGTCCTAAAGGTATTACTGGTGATATTGGTCCTATTGGTCCTATAGGTATTACTGGCGATACTGGTCCTATTGGTCCTAAAGGTATTACTGGTGATACTGGTCCAACTGGTCCAACTGGTGATACTGGTCCAACTGGTCCAACTGGTGATACTGGTTCAACTGGTTCAACTGGTGATACTGGTTTAACTGGTTTAACCGGTGATACTGGTCCAACAGGTAATACTGGCCTAACTGGTGATACTGGCCCAACTGGTCCGACAGGTAATACTGGCCCAACTGGTGATACTGGCCCAACTGGTGATACTGGTCCAACTGGTGATACTGGTCTAATTGGTCCAACAGGTAATACTGGTCCTATAGGTAATACTGGTGCCATTGGTCCTACTGGTCCGACTGGTGCTACCGGTGATACCGGTCAGACAGGTACGACTGGTACGACTGGTCCGACTGGTCCGTCTGGTGCTACTGGTCCGACAGGTGCTATTGGTGCTACTGGTGATACTGGTCAGACAGGTAATACTGGTCCGACTGGTCCGACTGGCCAGACTGGTGCTACTGGTGCTACTGGTGCTACTGGTGCTACTGGTGCTATTGGTGTTACTGGTTCTATAGGTGATACTGGTGCTACTGGTGCTATTGGTGATACTGGTCCAATAGGTGATACTGGGCCAATAGGCATAACTGGTAATATTGGCCTGACTGGTAATACTGGTCCGTCTGGTAATACTGGCCCGGTTGGTGATACTGGTCCGTCTGGTCCAATTGGTCCAACAGGTGCTAATGGTGATACTGGTCCAATGGGTGCTACTGGTGCTACCGGTGCTACTGGTTCAACAGGTGCTAATGGTGATACTGGTCCAACAGGTGCTACTGGGGAAACTGGTCCTACTGGTGCTACTGGTTTAACTGGTGAAACTGGTCCAACTGGTGAAACTGGTGCTACAGGTGAAACAGGTGCTACTGGTGCTACTGGTCCATCTGGTGCTACAGGTCCAACTGGTCTAACTGGTCCAACTGGTGCTACAGGTGAAACTGGTTTAACAGGTGCTACGGGTGAAACTGGTTTAACTGGTGCTACTGGTGCTACAGGTGAAACTGGTCCAACTGGTGTTACCGGTGAAACTGGTCCAACTGGTGAAACTGGTCCAACTGGTGCAACTGGTCCAACTGGTGAAACTGGTGCTACAGGTGAAACTGGTCCAACTGGTGCTACAGGTGAAACTGGTCCAACTGGTGCTACAGGTGAAACTGGTCCAACTGGTGCTACAAGTGAAACTGGTTCAACTGGTCCAACTGGTCCGTTAGGTGCTACTGGTGCTATAGGTGAAACTGGTGCTACAGGTGAAACTGGTCCAACTGGTGCTACAGGTGAAACTGGTCCAACTGGTGCTACAGGTGCTACAGGTGAAACTGGTCCGACAGGTGCTACTGGTCCGACAGATACAGGTGCTACAGGTGCTACTGGTGAAACTGGTGAAACTGGTGAAACAGGTGAAACTGGTCCAACTGGTGCTACAGGTCCAACTGGTGCTACAGGCGCAACAGGTGAAACTGGTCCAACTGGTCCAACTGGACCGACTGGTCCAACTGGTACATTTAATTCAAGTGATGATATAAATGCAGGTAATATTATAGCAACATCTTTTGCAACACAAAGTAATAAGGCAATCATTAATATAAATGGTAGAATCAGTTGTACATCTTTATCTGCGGTTAATGGAAATGTAACTTGTGTTGGTGTTGATGCTGGTAA
>Ga0214919_10010190_pt1 | contig 11967 bp, 11 predicted proteins | sample LL1503_MetaG_FD_177994 | JGI IMG/M metagenome (GOLD analysis project Ga0214919, IMG submission 177994) | Freshwater microbial communities from Lake Lanier, Atlanta, Georgia, United States - LL-1503 | ecosystem: Environmental > Aquatic > Freshwater > Lake | place: USA: Georgia | collected...
CATGTCCTGATTGTGGAGGAGATGGCGAAATGCTCTCTAATCCCTGTAAAGATTGTAAAGGATCTGGTTCTACTAAAACAAAAAAAAATCTCTCAATTCAAATTCCAAAAGGTGTAGATGATGGAACTCAAATGAGATTGTCTGGTAAAGGCGATGCGGGTTACAGGGGTGGATCTAATGGTGATCTTTATGTATTTATAACAGTCGAAAAACATAAAATTTTTCAACGATCTGAAGAAAACCTATACTATAAATTGCCCATATCAATGACTGATGCCGCTCTTGGTGCTGAAATAGATGTTCCAACTATTGATGGAGGAAAATCAAAAGTTAAAATTCCGCTAGGAACACAGTCTGGAAAACAGTTTAGGCTTAAAGGCAAAGGTATGCCTATTATAAGAAGTAATGATTACGGAGATTTATATCTAGAAACAAATGTAATAATTCCAGAAACCTTATCAAAAGAGCAAAAAGACTTGCTCGAAAAGTTTAAATCTTTAGAAGATTTAGAGAGCAATTCAGAAATAAAAAATTTTATAAATAAAGCTAAAAAATTTTGGAACGGTTTTTAATGAAAAAAATTAATATTACAATTTCTGGGGCGCTTGGAAGAATGGGAAAAATTCTTATAAAAAGAATATCCAAAAATAAAAACTTAAAATTATTTAGTATAACAGATTTAAAAGTTGGAAAAGAAGTTGCTGGTATTAAAACGCAAAAGAACAGTATAGAAGCACTTAAAAAAACAGATATTATTATTGATTTTTCAAATCCTAAGGCTTCTATTGAAATATTAAATTATGCAAAAAAATTAAAAAAGAAAATTGTAATTGGAACAACAGGTTTTAATTCAAGACAAAATAATTTAATTAAAAATTATTCAAAAAAGATTGCTATATTTAAATCTGGCAACATGAGTCTAGGTATCAATCTTCTAGAGTATGTTGTTAGTATTTTATCAAAAAAAATTCCTAACAATTATCAAATTGGAATTAGTGATAATCATCATAAAAAAAAGATCGATTATCCATCTGGAACCGCGCTAATGTTAGCAAATGCAGTAGCGAAAGGTAAAAATAAAAATCTAAAATCAATAAAAGGAAAAACTTTTTTAAATAAATCTGGAAAGCTACAAAATAATAAAATTAATTTTTTTGTTACACGTAAGGGAAAGACTATCGGAAAACATTCTGTAAATTTTGATAATAAAATAGAAAATATAGAATTAAAACATACCGCTTTTTCAAGAGATCTATTTGCTGATGGAGCATTAAATGCCGCGATATGGATAAGCAAAAAAAATAAAGGCTTATTTAATGTGCAAGATATATTCGGACTGAAATAATATACCCTTCTTAATGCATTTAAATAAAGACAAGGCTTTAAAACTTATTAGCTTACTAAATAAATCAATAAAGAATCCAGAAACTTCATTAAAATACAGAAATAGATTTACTTTATTAACCTCTGTTGTTCTTTCGGCCCAATGTACTGATCTTAATGTAAATAATGTTACTAAAAGTATATATAAAAAATACCACACACCTAAACATTTTGTAAATCTTGGAATAAATAAAATAAAAAATCTTATTAAAAGTATAGGGCTATTTAATAACAAGGCTAAAAATATATATTTATTATCAAAGATTCTCTTAGAAAAATACAAAAGCAAAATTCCAGATAAATTTGAAGAGTTAATACTTCTTCCGGGCGTTGGAAGAAAAACTGCTAATGTAGTTTTAAATGAAGCTTTTAATAAGCCAACGGTCGCTGTGGATACTCATGTTTTTAGGGTAAGTAATAGGACGGGTCTTTCTAATGGTAAAAATCCTGAACAAGTTGAAGACCAACTGTTAAAAATATTACCTAGAAAATACATGAAAAAAGCACATCATTTAATACTCTTGCACGGAAGATATGTGTGCAAAGCAAGAAATCCTTTGTGCAAAAAATGTGTAATTAATAAAATTTGTCTATACAAAGAAAAATATGAATAAAAAAATATTAGGCATCGGGAATGCCATAATCGATATTTTGGCAAAAGTAGATGATGATTTTTTAAAAAGAAATAAACTCACTAAAGGTTCCATGAAACTTATCAATGAAACTGAATTTGAAAATATTAAAAAAAATATTAAAATTGAAAGAGTTGTAGCTGGAGGCTCTGTTGCAAATAGCATGGCTGGAATTGCTCACTTAAAGGGACAGTCTTCATTTATTGGAAAAATTAATGCTGATGAATTTGGGGATATGTATAAAAAAAGTCTAGAAGATATAAGCGTGCACTTTCCATACATCCAAAAAAATGAACATTTGCCTACTGGAACATCTATTATTTTAATCACCCCAGACTCCGAGAGAACAATGTGTACTTATCTTGGAATTTCATCACATCTTGCAGCTGAAGATATTAGTGAAAATAATATTTTAGATTATGGTTTAATTTTTTTAGAGGGGTATCTTTGGGACAAAGGTATTAGCGAAAAAATGTTTAAACATGTAATCAATTTAGCTAAAAAAAATAAAATTAAAGTTGCAATGAGCCTGTCTGATATATTTTGTGTTACTCGACATAAACAAGATTTTAATAACCTTCTAAAAAATAATCTTGATATTTTAATAGGAAATGAAAATGAAATAAATGAATTAACTAATAAAAAAAATTTATTAGAATCTATAAATCAACTAAAAGAATTTAATAAATTAATAGTTATAACCAGAAGCAAAAAGGGAAGCTTAGCTATTAAAGATAATGAGGTCATAAATTGTGAAAGTATTAAGACTGATAAGGTTTTAGATGTAACTGGAGCTGGCGATTTGTTTGCGGCCGGCTTTTTAAAAGAATACATTGAAAAATCTGATATTAAATATTGTCTAAATACTGGATCAAAACTTGCAACTCAAATTATACAAAAAATAGGCGCGAGACTTTAAAAATATTTAATAACTAGATATAATAAAAAGAATTTTTTTCTATAATAAAATTTTTATCCTTAAAAATAGTATCTATTTTTTTTCTAAGCCTGTGAAGATTAGTTTCAAAAGCATGGCTATCTAAAGTAAATTTATATTTCCAGACTTTTTCTAAAATATCTTTTTTGGATAATCCATTATTATCTATTAAAATCAAAATAAACTTTAATTCCTTCTCTGTAAGCTTAGCATGTAAATTATTTTTACTAATAGTTTTTTGATTAGAGTCGATAGAGTAATCTTTAATCTTAATTTTTGATTTTTTAAAAAATTTATATTTAATAATTAATATCTTGAGTATTTCCTTAAAGGATAAAAAATCAATAGGTAATGACAATAATAAGTTAAAATTTGATAATTTTAAATTATTTTTTATTAAATATTGATCGTTCTGTAATAAAAAAACATTAGGTAAATTTAAATTAATCAAACCTTTAATATCTGTTAAACTAAATTTTTCTGGAAATATTATCTTAACTACATCTTTTTCTGAATAATCTTTTAAGTAATCTTTATTTATTTTATCAAAAAAATGTATCGACTGGTTATCATCAATTTCTTTTAACAAAGAATAAAAAATTTTAGATCCAAAAATATGTAATTGTGTATTATCCATTAATTTTTTAAATATATATCAATGAAGATTATTGTCAAAAAAACTAGAGAATTATTTTTTTTAAATAGAAAATATAAATGTGCCTTAGGATATGAAGGTATAAAAAAAAATAAAAAGGAAGGAGATGGAGCAACTCCTTCTGGTATCTACCGTTTAACTAAAATTTATTATCGAAATGACAAAATTAGGAAAATTGAAAGTCCTTTAGAAAAAATTATTATTAAAAAAAATATGATTTGGTGTGATGATAGCAATAGCGGATTTTATAATAAACTATCTTATTTACCCAAAAAATTTTCTTATGAAAAACTTTATCGAAAAGACAATATTTATGATATTATTGTTGTTATCGATTATAATCTAAATCCAATAATTAAAAATAAAGGAAGCGCAATATTCCTCCATGTTGCAAAAAAAAATTATAAGCCGACCAAAGGGTGTATCGCTGTAAAGAAAAAAGATCTTTTATTTATTCTAAAAAATATTACTAAAAAAACTAAAATTAAAATTAATTTGAATTAAATTCTTTGACCAAAAATTGCTGATCCGATTCTTATAAACGTTGCACCATGATTAATAGCATCTTTATAATCATTACTCATACCCATGCTTAGTTCTAAAAGGTTATTCCTATCTGCTATTTTTTTTAATGATAAAAAAAAAGAGGCAGGATCCTGATCTGCTGGTGGAATACACATGAGACCAATTACATCTAAACCTAAATCATTTTTAGTATATTTAATAAAATCACCAACTAAATTTACTGAAATTCCAAATTTTTTTTTTTCATCACCGAAGTTAACTTGAACAAAATATTTAAGTCTTTTATTTGAAATTTGTTCTTCTTTGCTCAGAATATTTGCAAGTTTTTCAGAATCTAAGGAATGGATGTAAGAAAATATAGAGATAGCCTCTTTTGCTTTATTGCTCTGCAAATGACCAATCATGTGCAATTTAATTGCATTATTGTCTTTTAATAAATTAGACCACTTATTAATAGCTTCTAAAACTTTATTTTCACCATAATGTAAATGTCCATAACTAATAATTGAGCCAATCGCCTCTAAGGAAAACGTTTTAGTCACAGCAATAATATTTGCTTTATTTGAAAGTTTTTTAACAATATCATTAATTCTTTTAAAATTTTCTAAAGCATGAGTAGACATTTAAATAAAAATTATATTGAAAATTTTTTCTTTTTTACCGATCAGATCAATAATGAAATAATTAATCAAGTATTAAAATTTAAAAATATAAGCATCATCTATAACACATTAAACAAAAGTGAGAATTTAAAAAAGCTAAGAAAAATAAAAATATTTTGTAAAAAAAATAATATCAAATTATACATAGCAAATAATTATAAATTAGCTATCAGAGTCAAATCTGACGGTATTTTTTTAAATAATCAATTTAAGCAAAAATTAATTTTTAACTTCAAAAGGCTTAATTTTAAAACAATAATTGGTGTTCATTCTCAACAAGAATACTATCAAAAAACAAAAGAAGCATTTGAAAGTACAATAGTATCTCCAATTTTTTATAATAAAAAATATTCAAGAAATAAGATCCTAAACCCAATTAAATTTAACTTGCTCTCTTTATATTGGGAAAAGAGAAAATATGCATTGGGAGGAATTAATATGAATAATTTAAAAAAAATATATCTAACAACTTCTTATGGGGTTGGATTTATTTCGTTAATTGAAGACCTTAAAATAAAAAAGCCCGTCTGTTTTTTTAACAGACGGGCTTTTAATTAATTTAGATAATTTAAACTAAATTAAAAGTTTGTGCTAAGTCTAACACCTAACTGTTTACCTTCAGCAGAAGCAGCTGTTGAACCGTTCACGCCGTTAAGAAGGTCATAGTGAGCGATAACTGCAACTGGTCCTAAATTATAACCAATTAGCGCTGATTTGATTTTTTCATTTTCAGCTTTGTTATCTATTCTGTTAACAGTATACATACCTCCTAGAGACAAATTTTTATCTACTGCAAATGTTGCAGAGTATAAAGTTGCCTTCATGTTTGTTTCAGCAGTATCAGTGTCTGATGATCTATTTTGTTTCAGTTGCTCAATACCAGCACCAAATTGACCAATTGTATAACCTATACCGTAAGTTGTTCCAGATAGATCATTTAAAGATGGAGTAGATTTAGTTTCTTTGTTTTTGAATGCATGAAGATTTAATCCATTCATACCAAAAGCATTAACGCCTACAACACCAACTTCGTAGCTACCATTTCTTTCAGTAGATGTAGTAACAGATTGATCGGACGCACCTCTGTCACCGCCTATTGGAGCTTTAACAGCCGACAAAGTTAAACCAGTTCCCGGTACACTTTGAACTAAACCGAAGTACATCATCTCTTTTGTTCTGGCACCAACTTGATCTGTAACAGACGAGTTCCACGCAGTTCCAAATCCTGTATCATCCAAGTGGTTTCTAACCATCGGAGCGGAGTGACGTGTAGAGTTTTGAACGTGATCAATACCAACTGTGAAAGTTGTAGTTCCAGCAGTAATGTCAATGTATGTATTTTCATTGCTGATTGAACCTAAACCAGTTGAGTAAACTGCAGTTGTATTTCTAGTTCCTGCAGTTGTAGCTGATGCATCACCATCAAACTCTAAAGCAAAACCAGCGGCATAATCTAAACCGTTATTTAGTTTTCCTTTATTTTGTATGTTTATTTGCGATTCTCTTCCAAGACCATTTCTTGAATGAGTAATAGTAGCAGATTGACCATCATTAGTAATTGAACGGTAATGAAGATCTAAGCTACCTGTTATAGTAGTTTGAGCATATGCCGAACCACCTAACACTAATCCACCTGCAAGAGCAGAAGAGATTAATAGTTTGTTTTTCATGTTTTTCCTTTTTATTGTTATTGTTTAGTTAGTAATTAACTGAGGAAAAATATAATTTATTTTGTATTTTCTTTGTCTAATTAAATGCTAATATTAATAATAATTTTATAATTGTTGTAAAAATACAACATATTTATATATGAAAAGTATAATAAATATTAATAGAAATAGGTCATTTTTTGATCAAATAGTCAAATTTTGCTTATTTTTCTTGGTTTTAATATATTTAACCAATTGTAGCAGTAATACTGAATCTTCCAAGAACGATAATGAAATCATAAATCCTGACCCTAAAGCAAGAGCTAGAGCATTTGCAGATAAAGGGGGCGGTCTTTTTGGAGATATTAACAAAAAAGGTTCAGTTAATACTTTTGAATTTGGTACCTCTAATGTTTTGTGGAGAGCCACTTTGAAAACTTTAGAGTTTTTGCCTCTACAAAACGCTGACTATTCTGGGGGAGTTATAGTTTATGATTGGTATTCAGACAATAATTCAAACGATCAAATTAAGGTAACGGTAAGATTTTTAAGCAATGAAGTTAGATCGGATTCTGTCCAAATTACGTCTCACAAAAAAACCTGTATTAATGAAAAATGCTCTGTAAGTAAATTGAATAATAACTTTTCTACAGAGATAAAAGATACAATTTTAACCACAGCTAGGGCTCTTAAAATTGAAGACGCAAAAAAAGAGATTAAATAAAGTTTAGTTAATGGATAACTACAATCCAAAAGTTGTTGAATCAAAATGGCAAACTTATTTTGATGTAAATAATACTTTTAAAACTAAGAAAAATAACGTTAAAAAATTTTACTGCCTAGAAATGTTTCCTTATCCTTCGGGCAACATTCATATGGGGCATGTTCGAAACTATACCTTAGGAGATGTGATTGCTAACTACAAAAGATTAAATGGTTATAATGTATTACATCCTATGGGTTGGGATGCTTTTGGTCTGCCAGCTGAAAATGCAGCCATACAAAATAACCTCCATCCTAAAGAATGGACCTTAAAAAATATTTCAATAATGAAATCACAATTAAAAAGATTGGGTCTTTCAATCGACTGGTCTAAGGAAATATCTACCTGTGATGATAATTACTACAAACATCAGCAAATTCTTTTTTCTGTTTTATATAAAAAAAATTTAATTTATAAAAAAGAAAGCTATGTAAATTGGGATCCAATAGACAATACTGTTCTTGCAAATGAACAAGTAATCGATGGCAAAGGATGGAGATCCGGAGCAATAGTTGAAAGAAAAAAGCTTAATCAATGGTTCTTAAATATCACTAAATACTCCGATCAATTACTTAATACTCTGGATAATCTTACAGGCTGGCCAGACAAGGTTAAGCTAATGCAAAAAAACTGGATAGGAAAATCACAAGGGTGCGAGATTGACTTTGTTTGCAATGAAAATAATTCAAAAATTAAAATATTTACAACAAGACCTGATACTATTTTTGGTGCAACTTTTATAGCTATCGCACCTGATCATCCATTTACTGAAAATTTTAAAAATGACAAAAACTTTAAAAATTTTAAAGATCTTGCATTAAAAAATATGGGCAATGAATCAACTTTATCCAAAAATGAAAAATTAGGATTTAAGACTTTATTTTCAGTTTTTCATCCATTTCTAAATAAAAAAATGCCAATTTATGTGGCTAATTTTATTCTTATGGAATTTGGCACTGGAGCTATATTTGGTTGTCCTGCTCATGATCAAAGAGATTTAGAATTTGCTAAAAAATATAATTTAGAAATAATTCCCGTTGTAAGTCCTAATAAATCAAAAATTATAGAGATTAAAAATGAAGCCTACACAGATGATGGATACATTATTAACTCTGATTTTATCAACGATTTTGATACTCAAAAAGCAAAACAAAAAATAATTGAAGAATTAAAGAAGAAAAATATTGGAAACTCTAAAATAATTTACCGTTTAAAAGATTGGGGAATTTCAAGACAAAGATACTGGGGATGTCCTATACCAATTATTTATAGAGAGGATGGAAAAGTTTTGTTAGTCCCTGAAAAAGATTTACCTATTAAACTTCCTGAAAATATCGATTTAAAAAAACCCGGAAACCCACTCGCAAATCATCCCACCTGGAAATATACTACTTGTCCTGAGACCGGAATGAAAGCAATCCGTGAAACCGATACTCTGGATACTTTTGTTGACTCGTCTTGGTATTTTTTACGTTTTTGCTCACCTGAAAAAAATGACAAACCTTTCGGTGTTGAAGAAGTGAATTATTGGATGCCAGTTGATCAATATATTGGTGGAGTTGAGCATGCTATACTTCATTTATTATATTCAAGATTTTTTACAATGGCATTACAAGATGCTTATGGACTAAAAATATCGGAGCCGTTTAAAAATCTCTTCACTCAAGGCATGGTTTGTCATCCAACTTTCAAAACTGAAAAAAATAAATGGGTTTTTCCCAAAGAAGTTTTGCAAGAACAAGATAATTTTTTTTTAAAAAATGGAGAAAAAATAATTAAAGGCGAAAGCCAAGCGATGTCAAAATCCAAAAAAAATATTGTTGATCCAGATGATATTATTAACATTTATGGATCAGATGCAGTGCGTTGGTTTATATTATCTGACAGCCCGCCAGACAGGGATATTCAGTGGAGCGATCATGGAATTCAAGGAGCTTTTAAATATATCCAAAAGATATGGAGAACGAGTGAGAAAATCTCTTCTTACAAAGAAGAAAAAGATATTAAAAATAATAAATATAATGAAAAAACTGATTCCTTAATTAAAGAAATTACACAATGTATTGAGAAATTTCACATCAATGTGGCAATTGCAAAACTATATGTATTTTTAAGTTTAATAAATGAAGCTATCGACTCTAAAGATGTAAATTCCGATGAGATTAAAAATATATTTAAAAACTACTTAATTATTACATCTGTTTTTATTCCCTATATTTCTAATGAATGCTGGAATAAAATTTCAGAAAACAATAATCTTTCATCTCAAAACTGGCCTATAATTAAAAAAAATCTTAAAACAAAAGATACTTGCGATATTGTTATTCAGGTAAATGGAAAAAAAAGAGCAATTATTAATGTTGTTAACAATGAAAGTGAAGAAAATATTCTTAGTAAATCGTTAGCAATTAAAAATATTCAAGTTATATTAAATCAAAAAATAATAAAAAATAAAATCTTTGTTAAAAACAAACTCTTAAATATTGTAACTCATGAAAATTAAAATATTACAAACCCTTTTTTTAGTAATATTTACAGCGCACTGTGGATTTTCACCAGTATTTTTAGGCAATCAAAAACCTGTGTATGTTTCTAAGATAGAAATTATAGGAGATAAAACCTTAGCTTTTGAACTAGAAAAGAAACTTAACTTTATAAAAGATGAAAAATCTACAAACTCATATTCTTTTAAAGCACAAATTTATGATTTAGCAGAAAATTCTCTGGTAGATTCCAGAGGAATAGCTACGGAAGAAATTATTAAACTTACGGTTAGTTATCAATTTGAAGATAAGAATGGTCTTGTAATATATCAGGATTCTATCAGTAAAGATAAACGAGTGTCTGTTACTGATAACATTTCAAATAATAATTTGATTAAAAATAATGAAAAAAAATTATTATTAGAATCTATAATACAAAATATTTCTTTTAAAACACGATTGATGTTAAAATAATCTCAATGCTTTTAAGAGCCCAAGACCTAAATCTTAAAAAAAAAGATTTTTTTAAAGAAAAAATAATTCTTTTATATGGAGAAAATCAAGATCTAATTAATGATTTAAATGAGAAAATTATAAGTAATTTTTTTGATGAAAAAAAAAAAGCAAAAAATATTTTTGAAGAAGATGCAATTAAAAATCCAGAAAATATTATTAATTATTATCTTAATGGATCATTATTTGATGAGTATAAAAATATTTTAGTAATCAAAAATTGTTCTGAGAAGATATTAGAGCTCATCAGTAAAATTAAAAACAATATAAATAATAACCTTATTATTCTAAATTCTGAAATACTTTTAAAAAATTCTAAACTAAGGCAATTTGGAGAATATGATAAATTAGCAATTTGCATTCCTTGCTATCAAGAAACTAAATTTGATATAAAAAAATTTCTTACACAACAACTCCAGATAAATAATATTCAATTATCAGACTCACAAAGTGAAGCTATTATTTATTCTTCTTCTTTAAAAAGATCAAAAGTCAAAGAAGTAATAGAAAAATTAAATCTATATAAAAATTCTGGAAAAATTACTGATCAAATCATTGAAGAAATTTGCACCGACGCTGACTTAAAGAAGAATGATGAAATTATTGATATTTTACTATCCAAAAATGAAAAAAATATTAATGAGTTTATATCCAATATGTCCAATTATGAAAAAAGTTTTATAGAAATAATTATTATCCTTAGATCATTTATAATTAAAATTCTCGATATACAAAAAAATAAAAAAAATCTTTCAATAGATGAGAGAATTGAAAGTTACAAACCTCCCATTTTTTGGAAAGATAAAGATAGAATAAAAAATATTTTAAAAATTTGGAACACTAGTAATCTTGAAAAGTTTCTTAGTAATTTAAATATTGTTGAAACTGAATTTAAAAGAAATGATTTAAATCAAGATACTCAATTTTATTATTTCCTAACTCAAAATTTATCTAAAATAGCCTTTAAGAACGCTAATAATTTTATTTAGCTGATCAATATTCTTATAAGAAAATTTAATTTCTCCAGAATTATTTTTTTTATTTTTAATTTCTACTTTTATTCCCATCAAAAGCTCAAGATCATTTTCTAAAGATTTTATATTTATATCTTTATTATTTGTTGGAATTTTTTTTGGATTTAGAAAAACTTGTTCTTTTTTAACTAAAAATTCAGTCTGTCTTACGGAAAGATTTTTATTAACAATTATTTTAGCAAGCTTGATATTGTCAGGAACATTTACTAAACACCTTGCATGTCCTGCTGTTAACAATCCATCTAAAATCATTTTTTTTATCTCTTCAGGCAAACCGGTAAGCCTTAGAGTGTTAGAAATATGGCTTCTGCTTTTTCCTAAGATTTTTGATAGTGTTTCTTGAGAATATCCAAATTTTTTTACTAAATTATCATAGCCCAAAGCTTCTTCTATTCCATTTAAATCTGATCTTTGAATATTTTCTAATATTGCAAATTCTAAAGATTTCTTATCATCAATATTTAAAATAATAACTGGGACTTCGTGAATTTTTGCAAGCTGTGCTGCTCTCCATCTTCTTTCTCCAGCAACGATCTCATATTTATCTTCTGATTTTTTTCTAACTAATATTGGCTGAATAATTCCCTGTTCCTTAATTGACTCTGAGAGTTCATTCAACAGTTCCTGATTAAAATTCTTTCTTGGCTGAGATGGATTGGCATATACAAAATGTATAGGAATTTTTTCTGAAGAATTTTTAGTTTGAATATTTTCTGAAGGAACATCTCCTA
>Ga0214919_10010192_pt1 | contig 11967 bp, 10 predicted proteins | sample LL1503_MetaG_FD_177994 | JGI IMG/M metagenome (GOLD analysis project Ga0214919, IMG submission 177994) | Freshwater microbial communities from Lake Lanier, Atlanta, Georgia, United States - LL-1503 | ecosystem: Environmental > Aquatic > Freshwater > Lake | place: USA: Georgia | collected...
CTTGCCCGGCGAAGTGGTGGACATGCGCGCATGAGAACCATCAAAAAAGCCATCGCCCTGGAATACGGCAAAAACCGGGCGCCCATCGTTACTGCCAAAGGCGAGGAAGAAGCGGCGCTGGAGATGATCGCCCAGGCGCGCGAATATGGCGTCTATGTCACCGAAGACCCCAAGCTGCTGGCCTTGCTGAGCCGCCTGAAGGTGGATCAAGAGATTCCAGCTGAGCTATTTACCGCGGTGTCGGTGATTTTGTCCTGGGTCTATTGGCTCAAGGGCATGCGCCCGGGCGATGAAAAAACCGCGCCTGGCGCTTCGGCAGACAGCCAAACCGGCACCCAAGGCATGCCCGCCGAGGCGGCTGCGATGTTTGACGAATTGTCCAGCGGGCTCGATGGTTTGGGGGGATTCGGCAATCGAGCCAGCCCGGCGGGTGGTGCTGGATAAAGCTTGCGTGCCGGGACTCAATCCGATCATTACGACGCCGCAGGCCGTGGCAATCCATGACTGGGTGCCTGCATGGAGCGCCGTATCGCTACGTCACTGGCGATGAAGCGCTCAGCCCGATGCTGCTCAGGCGTCGCTGTAACCGGTATTGCGGGAGAAGCGGGAGATATGACCCAAGCGGTCATAGACTTCGACCGAGCTGCTGGGGTCTTCCAAGCGCAGGCTTTGCAAAGTACCGCGAATGGCCTCCAGCTTGCGCTCCATGAGCACCGCATTGCGCCGGTGGGCATCGCGGCAGGCAATCATGGATTCGCGAAAGCCTTGCCATTGGGGTAGGGTCTGCACCTCGTGGGCCGGTGGGGCAAGGCGCGTCAACTCGGTGAGTAACTCGTTTTTGATGGGTTGTAGGGTCTCAAATTTTTCGAGGTCCTGCACCCGCAATGCGTCAAACTCCAGCTCCAAAATTTCTGCGAGCTGGCGGGCAAGTTCATTAGCCTGGTCGGTGTTTTCAGTCAATGCGCACTCTCAAGATACAAATTGTTCGCCTAGTTAGTTGGCGATCAAGTTCTCCAGAGCCACGAAGCTCTCTGCTATGCGACGCGGGTTGAGCGGATACTGCCCATCTTGAATGGCCTGTTTGATGGAGTCGACCTTCGTGCGATCGAATTCAGGCTCTTTCTTCAGGCGCTCGGTAATTTTCTTAAATCCCGGTACATCCGCGCCCCGCTCTGCCGCAGCCGATTTGCTCGCCGTGATTTCCGTCTCAGAGGCTGCTAACGGCGTTACCGCGCCCGCAAAACCACCTCCCTTGGCTTTCTCCAGGGATTTACGCAGAGACATATCGGTCTGCACAGGCCGCGAATTGTTGGATATCGGATCAGTCATAGTAGGCTCGCTTCATGTTAGGAAGCCGTTTACGGAGCTTCTCTCACAGGTGAATCGGACGTAGAAAACAAAACTTGAGGCCTTTTTGCAATTATTTTTTCATAAACCGCGTGCGGCATTGGGCCCGGTAACCACCCCACTTAGTATTCGACCCGACTCGGGATTTTTTAAGCGGATTTGTTCTCCCATTCTGCCATCTTGGAGGGCTTCCACCCGCGCCGAGATGGCAAAACCGCTGCTTTGGCCCACCGTCAGGATGACTACCTGGCCCTGTTTGACCAAAATCGCCCGGCGTACGTCATGGCTGCGCAGGGGAACGCCAGCCTGCATATCGCGCACCATTTCGCCGTTTTCTAAATCCTTAACTGAGGTAACTGCTTGTAAATCTACCCCTTGGGACGGTACTTCCTGCTCCTCGAGCATCTCGGGGCTGACCGTGGTGCCGCTGCGCAGAAGTTGTTTAGCGACCACCACTTTGCGCGTAGCCGCAGTGGCGCTGGCAGCGACTTTGGCAGGCACGGCAGCGACGCTGGCGGGCATTGCGGGGCTTGGGGAGTGCTGTCCGCTGGCCGGTGTGCCGACCAATGTGACGCCAGGCTTTAGCACCAGGCGCATATAGAGCTGCCAATAAGTGCTGCCTAGGCAGCGCACGCGCACCGTCTCGCGGGTGGCAAAGGGTAAATCCATGACCAGTGGGCGGTCACAGGTCTGCACCTGTACCCGCGCATCCAAAGGGGCAAAACTGAATTGGTCTGCCTCCAGCTGGTGGGTTTTCTGCGCCCATTGGCTCACCTCGCTGAGCAACTTGGTCTGCAAGGCGGCAGAAGTATCGGTTTGCGCGCAGGCGCAGCCCAACAGAAACATCCAGGCAAGCCCGCGTATCCACGACCACCACACCCCACGCAACGCCATGGCCGCGTCTTCCATCCAGTGGCACAGCACTTGCATGGGTGTTTGAAAAGGTGTTGGTTTTACGACAGCGTGCATGATGAATTAAGTACGCGCAAGAAAAGTGCCACCTATTACGGACATTACACATTGAAACCCTGACCACCGGTATAGACCGCAATTACAAAGAATAGTAGGCACCATGCTCGAGCGCAACACCCTTACCCCCCAGCCCGGCTTCGCCGGCGCAGCGGCGGCGGCTCCGCGTCGGGTCGCTTATGCGGCCAACGTAGGGCGCGGCGCCCCAGGCGGCGGGTTCACCCAGACCTTACAAACCGTGCAAAGCGCCCGCAGCGTCACCGTAGATGCGGGCGACACGCTGATTGGCATGATCCGCGATGTCGCCAAAACCAAGGGCCAGACCCTGAACTCGGCGCAAGAGTTCCAATTGGCCCAGCAAGTGGCGCAATCCAATGGCATCGGGAACGCCAACCGGATTTACACCGGCCAGAAAATTGACCTGTCGGTACTTGAGCCCGCACTCGCAGCCCTGGCGACCGCCGGGCCAGGCCGCGGCCTACCGGCTACAGCGGTCTACATGCCCAACAACCCCAACGCCACAGCAGCGGCTGTATTGCAAAGCACCGTGCGGATGCAGACGCCTGCGCAAATGGCCATAAGCCGCAACGCCGACGTCAATACGCCGCGACCGGCGCGGGGGACCATCCCGGCGTCCTTTAGCCCCACAGAAGACACAGACCATCCTGTACTACTCAGAACCCTGGACCGCGCGGTAGCCAAAGGCTTTATTCCCCCGGCGGAAAAATCGGCGGTCTATGACAAGATTTTGGACATGTCCAAAAACCACGGTTTTGAGCCGGACGACTTCGCCCGCATGACGCTGATGGAGAGTGATGGCATGAACCCGCGTGCCAGCAACCAGCGCTGCCACGGGATCATCCAGTTTTGCGACGGCCCGGCCCGTGGTGCTGCCTCGGCCGGTTACGCGGCCAATCCCAAAGCCATCCTGAACCTGAGCGTGCACAAGCAACTCAGCCTGGTAGACAAGTATTTCGAGGACGTGGGCCTGAAAACCCAGGGTCCGGCAGGGCTGGAAGATTTATACCTCTCGGTGCTCAACCCGGCCTCACGCGCGGAAAACCAGCTCAACGTGCCGCTCAACATTCCCGGACCGCAGGCGCGCAGCCTGCATGTGGGTAGCGACAGCGCAGCCCCCATTACCCGTCAGTCGATTCGGCAGGGCTTGTTACAGAACGCAGCCCTGCGCTTGGGGCAGATATTGCCGCCTTCCTTGCGACAACAGGCGCAGCGGGCGCAGCAATATGTAGAAGATAGTTTGCCGTAGGCAAGGTTGGAGGGCGGGTTTCGGCCTGCTGACCGAGTCACTTTTCTTTGCTTCGCGAAAGAAAGGCGAGGTTTGGAATACCGGTTTCGGCCTATGGGCCGAGCTACTTTCTTTTGCTTCGCCAAAAGAAAGTAGCCAAAGAAAAGGCGAGCCAAAGGCCGTGCCCCTTCGGGGTACCTTGCGCTACGCGCGTCGCCCGGGGTCGGGCGCAAACTCGCTACGCTCAAACAGCGCCCGCCCTGATCCGCGCCCCGCTGCGTTGCTCAGCACGGCCTATGGCAGCGGGGGGCCCGAATACCGCGAGTGCTCGTTCGCTGCGCTCACCTTGCACAAGCTTCTCGGCGCGCTGCGCGCGCTGTCGTGGCAGCCCTCGCTTGCGCCACAACCGCACCCACAGGCGCAACCGCGCCAAGCCCCAATCCATTGACTACGACCGCATCGTTCCCCAATCTACGCAAACAAACCCGCACCGCAGCCTCCCGCACCAACACCCGTATCCAACCCAAAGAAACCAAATTGGCTGTTCCAGCTCCCCTTCACCCCCCGAGGGGGTGAAGGGGCGGGGGGGAAGCGGGGGATAAAAAGCAGCGGGGGATAAAAAAGCCAAGCCGTCGAACGCCCGACTGCCCAGACCATTGTTAAAGCTAAAAAACGGCAAACCCTTGCCGCTACCGGCGGTTCGGCGGTCGGGCGGGTGCGGGTGCCACAGAGGCAAGCCCAGGTCGGCGCAGCGGCAAGGACCAGGTGGCATGAAGCTTGCAGACATGACCCCATACGGCATACCTACACCCTTGAGTGTCGGCATTCCGGCGGAAAACTAATATGCAATGGAGCCAGTGGCATGAACTTTATTGACCGAGCATTCAGCCTCAACGAGAAGTCGTTGAACGTGCGCGCACAGCGCATGGAAGTGCTGTCGCGCAATATCGCCAATGCGGACACGCCACACTTCAAAGCGCAGGACATCGATTTCAAGTCGGTAATGAAAAGCGCCAGCGAGGGCGCGGTGGTGACCACCAATGCCAATCACCTGACAGAAGCGCCGGATCAAACCGGTGACGGCCTGAAGTACCGCATTCCTTTTAACGTCTCGTTTGACGGAAACACAGTGGAATTACCGGTGGAACAGGCCAAATTCGGTCAGTACGCCGCTGATTACCAAACCACTTTAAGCATTCTGGAAAACCGCATCAGCGGCATTCGCAAAGCATTGCGGGGAGACTAAGTATGGCACTGGACAACATTTTTGGTATTGCAGGCTCTGCGCTCAACGCGCAGACAGCACGTATGAATGCCACCGCGTCCAACCTGGCCAATGCCGGGGCGGTCGCCAGCACCGAAGCGGCTGCGTTTCGCGCCAAGCGCACCACCTTCAAAACCATTATGGAACAGCAACTGGGCTCGCCCGAGGTCAACAAAGGCGGCGTGAAGGTGGCAGGCATTACCGATGACCCCAAACCCATCTCCCGCATGTCGGACCCCGGCAACCCGGCGGCCGACAAAGACGGCTATGTCTATTTGGCCAACGTCAATGAAATGACCGAGATGGTGGAGATGATGGCTGCGGCCCGCTCCTACCAAAACAACGTTGAAGTGGTGAACACCGCGCGCCAGCTCACGCTGCGCACGCTGGACATCATCAAAAACTGATTAACGCACTGAGACCACCATGGCCAACCTCAACCTGCTCAATACCTCGGCTGCGTCAGACAGCGCCTGGGCATCTGCCGTGCCCAGCAGCCTGCGCACCACTGCGCAAGACGCGCAAGCAAAGCTGACCGCCCAGACCGGCCAGGGTGCCATGGGTCAAAAAGATTTTCTGACGCTTTTTACTACCCAGTTAAAAAATCAAGATCCGCTGGATCCAGTCAAAAACGAGGCGTTCGTGGCGCAGCTGGCGCAGTTCTCGCAGTTGGAGGCGACCACCAATATGTCCACCTCGCTGGGCAATTTTGTGAACAGCATGTCCAGCAGCCAAATGCTCAGCGGCGCCAATTTGATCGGCAAAAAAGTGTCGGTCGCAGATGGCCCGGCGCAATTGACCAGCGGCCAGCCGGTGCAAGGCGTGATCAGCCTGCCCGATGGTGCCAGCGGCATCACCATGAATGTGTATGACGCCAAAGGCATTTTGGTCAGCACCGTGACCGCCGGCCCGCAAACCGCAGGCGATATGACCTGGGCCTGGGACGGCAAAGACCAGGCGGGCAACCCCCTGCCCGACGGCATTTACAGCTTCAAAGCCACGGCTGTCAGCCAGGGCGTCGAAATCAAACCGACTGTCAGCACCATGGCCAGCGTCATTGGCGTGAGCCAGCAGCCGGACAAAACCGTCTTGCTGCAATTTAACGGCGGCAAAACTATGAAGCTAGCTGATGCCCTGCGCATCTACGGCTAAGCCATGAACTTATTAACTAACGCATAACCCTAGCAACACCCGGAGAACCTCACCATGTCTTTTTATACCTCGCTAACCGGACTCAACGCTGCCACCGCCATGTTGGGCGTTACGGCAAACAACATCTCCAACGTGGGTACCACAGGTTTTAAGCGCTCACGCGCTGACTTCGGTGACATTTTTGCTACTTCACCATTGCAAAAATCATCCAGTACCGTCGGTCAGGGTGTGTCGCTGAAACAAGTGAGCCAAGAGTTCAGCCAGGGTAATATTTCCTTCTCGTCTAACGCGCTGGACTTGGCGATTACCGGTGACGGCTTCTTCCCCCTGCGCTCTGCCGACGGATTGACCGATACCTACACCCGTAACGGATCGTTTTCGCTGAACGAACAGTTCAACGTGGTGAACTCCGCAGGCCAGCGTTTGATGGCGGCGACAGTGGACTCGACTGGTAGTGCGAACGTGAATGACCGCGTGGTGCTGACCATTCCGCAAAAGACATCTGGCGAAGCCAAACAAACTTCTTTGGTGTCCCTGGGCCTGAACTTCCCTGCCGACGCTGCGGTTATCAACGTACCCTTTAGCCGTACCAACCCCGCCAGCTACAACAAATCCACCGCCTTTACCGTGTATGACAACGGTGGTAACGGCTACCTGGCCACCATCTACTACGCAAAAACCCAAAACGCGAACCAGAACAGCCCATTTAACAAATGGCAAACCTATGTGTATGTGGGTGACGACCAGGTGTCTGCTGCGCTGGCCCAGTCCACCGATATCAACGGTGACCTGCAATATGTGAACCAATACGGCCAGATCAAGTCCTACAAGGAAGTAAAAGACGAACTGACCACGGCCAAGACGCAGCTGATTTCGCTGGATGAATTGACCGACAAGCGCACCTCGGCGCCTGCCTCTATTACCGGCATTTCCTCGCAAGTAGATCTTTCCGGTGGTGAAAATACCTTTGCCAAAATTGTCGAGAGCTCGCAGCTCGATTTGAGCAAATTGTTCACTGTGAAGGTCGATGGATCCACACAGCCTGTCACCGTCGACTTGAGTTACCTCAAAGACTCTCCAAAAATTCTGAACGGTACCGCCGTGGCCGCTGAGGCGACCAAGTATTTGAACCGCAAGTTTGGCGATGAGACCAGTTTTAACTTTACCTCGACTACCTCCCTGTTCGCAAACCCCGATACCAACCTTACACTGACCGACTCGCGTATTGGCAGCGAGATCAAAGTCCCAATCACACTGGCCGGCTTCCAAGATCCTTCGAACGTCGGTGTTGAAGAATTACAGGCCAATTTCCAAACGCAAGTGGACAACTCCGTGCTGGGCGGCCATGCACGCCAGCGTATCGATTTGAGTGGAGCTGTTACCCCCACTAAAGTCAACGGTGTCGATATCACTGCCGCCACTTTTTTTGGTTACCAACTGCCCTCTGAACCTGGCCAGCTGGTGGGTGACACCGCCTTGCAAACAGCTCAAAAGATAGTGAACAACAAAGCCGATATCCTGGTACGCTCCGACGTGATTGCCCGCGGTATCATCGATATCACGCTGGGTGCCGATGGACAATCGGTGGTACTCGAATACAACCAATTTCCCAAGACTTTTTTCAAAATCAACGGCACCATGGGTTCGGGCGAAGAGCCCACCAAGTTCCAGGGTGTAAAACTGGAAGGGTCTGCGCCAGGCGACTCAGCCGCCAAGACGGCCTTGCTGGTGATCGCCAACAAAAAGGCGATCTTGGCAGACCAGGCGCCGCTCACCTCGCTCTCGCTCAAGGGCGTCAAAGATATCCAGCTGGACCCTACCGATCCGGACGGTACCACGTTGGTTTTTGTTTACGATCAAAAAATAGCGGGATCCCAAATGCCGCTTATCAACCCGACGTTCGACGGGCATCAGCCACAGGGCGTTACCGCCTGCGGCATTACATCCAAAACCCTGAGTTGGTTGCCCCAAGCAACCACGAAAATCACCTCGGGTTTGGATATCAATGCAAAAAGCGTCACTTTCATGGGCGTGGCGCTGGATAAACAAACCGCACAACCTTCGGCCAACCCGCCGGTGCTGGCGACGACTACGCCAGCGGGTCTGGCTGCAGCCGTCATCGCCAAGAAAGGGGCTTTGGGTACCGCCGGCACATTGCTTGATTCGCAGTTTGCGAAGGACCACAGCATTACCGATATCAGCATCGACCCGCTCGACAGCTCGAAAATCGTATTTACCTATGCCATTGGCGCTCCAGAACAGCGCAAATTTGACCCCAGCACGCTCTTCACCGAGGTCATTGATGCGCAGGTGCCGACTATTACCTTGCCTACTTCAAATACAGGTACCACTACTTCAATCAAATTAAATGCCGGCAAAATCGCAGCTGATGGCCCCCTCAACTTTCTAGGTGTCGACATTCCATACGCCCCAGCCACTGCTGGCTTGCAAGGTAGCCCGGGCACCACCACTGCAGCAGGCCTTGCCAGCGCAATTGCCGCAAAAAGCGCACAAATCGCAGCCTCTGCTTTTGGAACCGCCAATAAAATAACGGGTGTCACTGTGGATAGCAACGATCCCACAAAGCTGATCGTCACCTACAGCGCCGCGGCGGATGCGGCAGCAACTACCGCAGCTGTTTTGCAAGCAGCGATAACCTGCGAAAGAGCGCAAGTAGTACCTACAAGCTTTGCCAAGGTAACCGAATACCACCCGGGTCCTGGTCCGGCGGATGCGATTATCAATGTGAAGTTTGCCGGCGGTCAGGGCACGCCTGACCTTTTGCCTACTGACATCGTGGGCGGCGGCATCACACCGGGAACACCGCTGCTGCTCAATCCCAACCTTGCCGAGTCGCCGATGAAGGTGGTCTACGATTACAACACCCAAAGTTTCAAGATTACCGACTCGACCAATGCAGGCGCCAACACGATCACCATAGGCGCAGGTATCAACCGATCAACCGGCGCGTACCTGGCCAACAACACCATTTTGAACCTGAACGCGACACCCAAGACCTTGGATTCCAATGGTTTGTCAGGTGTCAAGATGTTGCCCAATAACAAAAATCCGCTGCGCTCGGCAACCGACCAACGCTACGGCATGTCGGTCAGCTACGACGCGGTGAGCAAGACCTTCACTGTGAAGTCCGGTACCACGGGCGACAATTCCTCCATCGCCATTACCGATGTCAGCGCCGATGGTCTGAAGTTGCTGGGATTGAAGAAAGTTGAGGTCGCCAAGTCCCCCGTGGCGTTACGCGGCGTGACCTCTCTGCCGGCGGTCGCCGTGGGCAAGCCCCCAACGGTAAACGTGACCAACAACTTCAACGTAGACGAAACCAATAACAGCTTCGTGGTCACGGTCGATGGTATCAAGGGCACGGTGCGGATTCCGCCTAGCTCGACTTATTCGCTTGAGTCCTTTATGCGGGAACTGCAGCGCGGTATCAATAACCTGGCCAGTGATGAACCGGATCCCAATGATCCAAACCTTGCCTCGCCCGCTACCGTCAACGGCGTCAAGGTGACCTTCGATTACACCAACAACCGTTTTGTGTTCACCACCGGCACCACCGGTTCCGACTCCTTCATCAAGATCTCTGGCGACACGGCCTGGGGTCTGGACCAGGTGGAAGCGGGACGCGGTGCGACCTCAACCTGGATCAAGCCTTCTCAGCACTATGACGTGGTCAGCGGCGCACCCCAGGCCAAATACATCGACAAAGACGGCAAAGAGACGACCAACGGTGACGGATTTGCCGGTCTGCCGGCTTGGTCGCCGATTTACCTGGACAAGGGCGAGCTGACGTTCAACACGGCCGGTAAGTTGTACTCCCCAATCAAAGGTACGCAACTCGAGACGGTGTATCTGGCAGGTGGTAAGGGTGCTTTGACGATTAACGTGAACTACGCGGCATCGACCCAATACACCTCGCCATTTGCGGTGCTGTCGCAATCGCAAGACGGTGCACCAGAAGGTTCGCTGGTGGGTGTGACCATCGGAAACGACGGTTTGGTGAGCGCTTCCTTCTCCAACGGTACGCAAAAGTCTTTGGCCAAGATTCTCTTGACCAACTTCTCCAGCCCGTCCGGCTTGCGCCAGATTGGTGACTCGAGCTTCTTGGCTTCTGCCGCTTCGGGTAAACCTATCCTGGGTACTGCCGGTAGCGCAGGCTTCGGAACGCTGCGTGCCGGTGCCACCGAACGGGCGAACGTGGACTTGACACAAGAATTGGTGGACTTGATTACCGCGCAACGTAACTTCCAAGCCAATGCGAAGGCGATTGAGACCAGCTCGACCATGACGTCGGCGATTATTAATCTGCGTTCCTAAGCCTTAAGTTATTGACAGCGTAAGGAGCCCGGACCATGGATCGTTTAGCCTTTAATGCGGTGGCCGCCATCAATGAGCAGCGCGTGGCGCGGCAGATGGCGACCAACGAGATGGCCAATGCCACGACCGTCGGCTTTAAGCGCAGCTTTGAGTCGTCGGTACGGGCGATTGAGGTGGAAGGCGCCGGTTTAAAAACCCGCTTCCAACCGCAGTCCTTTACAGAGGATTTCATCAGCATGAAGGCCGGCCCGGTGATGGTGACGGGTAATGACCTGGACATCTCCCTGAGCGCCCATACCGTCATGGGTGTCACCGCGCCGGACGGCACCCTGGCTTTTACCCGCCGCGGTGACTTGCGGGTCAATGCTGCGGGCGCACTCGAAACCGGCAACGGCAATGTGGTGCGATCGCAAAGCGGCGGGGCCCTGACGGTGCCCTTGGGCGTCAAGGTTACGATTAACGCAGATGGCTCTGTTTACGGCATTGACCCGGCGCAAGCCGGTACGGTGCAACCGGTTTTGATTGCCAACCTTCTGTTGCGTGATTCCAGTACCACCCCGCTGCAACGCCGCGAGGACGGTTTATTTGCCGTAGCAGGCGCGCCCAAAGGTCAAGACATCACGCCGGGCCCCATCAAACCCGGCTTGACATCGGGCGCTTTGGAGGGCAGTAACGTCAACGCGATCGGCGTCATGGTCAAGATGATGGACCAATCCCGATCGTTTGAGATGCAGGTCAACATGATCAAGGAAAGCAAGACCTGCGATGAGTCCGGCGCGACCATGATGAAGTCCAGCTGACGGTTTTCCCTGGCCTGAACCTTGCTTGTGAGCTTGTAATCTTTTAATTTTCCAAGGAGCGCACCATGGACGCATCAATGTGGGTGGCCAAAACCGGCCTAGATGCCCAGCAGACACGTATGAACGTGATCTCCAATAACCTGGCCAACGTCAACACCACCGGCTTTAAGCGCGACCGCGCGGTCTTTGAAGACCTGCTTTACCAAAACATCCGCCAAGCGGGCGGCCAGACCAGTACCAACACCCAGGCGCCTACCGGCCTGATGCTGGGTACCGGTGTGCGCATTGTGGCGACCGAAAAGCTCAATGTGCAGGGCAATATGATCAACAGCCAAAACCCGCTGGATGTGGCGATTTCGGGCGAGGGCCATTTCCAGGTGACCCAGCCGGACGGCACTACGGCTTACACGCGCGATGGCGGCTTTAAGGTTTCGGCCACCGGTCAGTTGGTGACCTCCAGCGGCTCGCCCCTCAGCCCCGCGATCACCATTCCGCCCAATGCCTCCACGATCACCATCGGCCGCGATGGCACGGTGTCGGTAGAACTCAATACCGGCGGGCAAGCCGTGCTGGGCCAAATCCAGATCGCCCGCTTCCTTAATCCCGCCGGTTTGATGGCCGTTGGCCAAAACCTGATGAAAGAAACCCCCGCCAGTGGCGCACCGCAGGTGCTGCAGCCTGGTGTGAACGGCGCCGGTAACCTGATGCAAGGCACCCTGGAAGCCTCTAACGTGAACGTGGTGGAAGAAATGGTCAATATGATCGAAACCCAGCGCGCATACGAAATCAACTCCAAGGCGATTTCTGCCGTGGACGGCATGCTCAAGTACATCAACCAGAACATGTAAACCGCG
>Ga0214919_10010193_pt1 | contig 11966 bp, 10 predicted proteins | sample LL1503_MetaG_FD_177994 | JGI IMG/M metagenome (GOLD analysis project Ga0214919, IMG submission 177994) | Freshwater microbial communities from Lake Lanier, Atlanta, Georgia, United States - LL-1503 | ecosystem: Environmental > Aquatic > Freshwater > Lake | place: USA: Georgia | collected...
AACTCTGCTATAGCAGAAGGTTGATCACCTGCTGGAACATAATCACTGATAACTTTAAATGGTTCGACCCGCCTGGCTAGATCAGTTATTGGTCGCATTACTTACTCATATTTTTGGATAGTAACTGTTCCCATATTTTATCTACCTGAGAATAAAGTTCCTGCTCATCTTTTTCGTTAGTGATTACAAAGTCTGCCCTATCTTCTCTCATCTGATCAGTTGCCTGAGCCTGCATACGCTGTCTTATTTGATCACCTGTTAATCCACGCTTTAACAATCTTTGAGTGCGAATATCCTCTGAAGCTGAGACCGTAATTACTTGATCAAACCTGTAATTATGATTTGATTCAACTAGAAGCGGTATTTGATTGATAACGATTGAGTTAGGCGAGGATTTGGCTAGAACATCTACAAAGGCTTTACGGATAAGTGGATGGGTAATTTGTTCCAATTCGGAGCGTTTTATAGGATCCCTAAAGACTATTGAAGCCAATTGTTCTCGATCGATCTCACCATTCTTTAGAATCGCATCACCAAACCTGGCAACTACCTCATTAAAGCCATTGCTCCCACGATCTAGCACATCGCGGGCTAACTGATCAGAATCAACCACGATTGCGCCAAGCTGAGCGAAAATTTTTCCTACTGTTGATTTACCGGATCCAATTCCTCCGGTTAAAGCCACTACTAACATAAGTTAAACCCTACACAATAAAAAATGGCCTCAGTTTACTGAGGCCAAATTTAATTAATTATTACTCACCTGCTGGAGCAGCAGGTGCGGCAGCATCAGCTGCTTTGGCTTCGGATTTCTGTTTTTTATGAGCCATAAAGCGTGATTGAGCTTCTGCATATTGACGCTCCCATTCTTCCCGCTGACTTTCATAACCTGGCTTCCATTCTTGAGTATCGGAGTCAAATCCCTCTGGATAGATAAAGTTTCCAGCGGCATCATATCGAGCTGGCATTCCATACTGAGTTGGATCGAACGCCTCTACCTCAACCTCTTGGCCTTCGTTAGCTTGCTTCAATGAAAGTGAAATGCGTCGTCGCTCTAGGTCTATATCGATGATCTTAACAAATAGCTTATCTCCGACCTGTACCACTTGCTCAGGAATTTCAACATGGCGCTCAGCAAGTTCTGAAATGTGAACTAGTCCTTCAATTCCCTCAAAGACCTTAATGAATGCACCAAATGGAACAAGTTTTGTGACTTCACCCGGCACAACTTGATTAATTGTATGAGTGCGAGCAAATGCTTGCCATGGATCCTCTTGTGTCGCTTTAAGTGAAAGTGAAACGCGCTCTCTTTCAAAATCTACCTCAAGTACTTCAACTGTAACCTCATCGCCGACCTCTACTACTTCAGATGGATGATCAATATGTTTCCATGAAAGCTCGGAAACGTGAACTAGTCCATCCACACCACCTAAATCAACAAATGCACCAAAGTTAACAATAGAAGAGATAACACCAGAACGAACCTGGCCTTTTGTTAGCTGATTCAAGAATGTAGTACGTGAAGCAGATTGTGATTGCTCAAGGAATGCTCTGCGAGAAAGCACTACGTTATTTCTATTCTTATCTAGTTCAATAATTCGACATTCAACTTGCTGCCCAATATAAGGAGTTAAATCGCGTACTCTTCGCATTTCAACGAGTGAGGCTGGTAGGAAGCCACGAAGGCCAATATCAACAATCAATCCACCTTTTACAACTTCAATAACCGTTCCAGTTACTACCTCATCGCGCTCTTTCTTTCCTTCAACATCGCCCCATGCTTGTTCATATTGGGCACGCTTTTTAGAAAGTATTAAACGTCCTTCTTTATCTTCCTTTTGAAGTACTAAGGCTTCAATACGATCGCCTACTTTAACTAATTCACTTGGAGCAACATCGTGACGAATAGAAAGCTCGCGAGATGGAATTACACCCTCTGTTTTATAACCAATATCAAGTAAGACTTCTTCACGATCGATTTGGACAACAATTCCAGAGACTAAATCCCCGTCATTAAAATTCTTTATTGTGCCTTCAATTGCGGCTAAAAAATCTTCTGCAGAACCAACATCATTTACGGCTATTTGAGAGGGGGTCATTAGATATTTGTACTCCGAGGGTAAATCACTAGTAGGGACAGGGTCGGGTAAGGTTACTTTTTAATCGCTTTCGGGTCAAACTGAGGTATTTTGAATCAATCTTGATATTTATGAAGGCAAAAAAGTTCTTAACCTGGCCAGAAATCCATTTTAGGACCCAATTCAGAGAATTTTACCTGTTCTCTTCAAAATTCTAACAATTAGTGAGCCGCTAAATCCCAGCTCTTCCCAAATCCAATATTCACGTCTAGTGGAACTCTTAGTTTGTATGCGTTCTCCATTTCAGACTTTACAATTTCCTTAAGCTTTACTTTTTCATCCACGGCAACTTCAAGAATCAGTTCATCGTGCACTTGGAGTAAAAGTCTGGACTTAAGATTATGTTCAGATATCTGTTTATAAACATTTAGCATTGCAATTTTTATGATATCTGCAGCTGATCCTTGGATTGGAGCATTTAGCGCAGCTCGCTCTGCAATCTCTCGTCGTTGGCGATTCTCATGATTTAAATCTGGCAAATAACGACGCCGACCCAAAACAGTTTCGGTATAGCCCTTTTCCTTTGCAGATATCACTACCGTCTTCAAATAATCTCTAATGCCACCAAATCTTTCAAAGTATTTATTCATTAATTCACTTGCCGCAACTGGATCTATATCCAATTGCTGAGCAAGACCAAAAGAAGATAAACCATAAGCTAATCCATAAGACATTGCTTTAATTGTTCGCCTCATTTCAGCATTCACTTCTGTAGATTCGACACCAAAAACTTGAGATGCAACAGTTGAGTGAAGATCTTCGCCAGATTCAAAAGCCGAAATTAAACCTTTGTCATTAGAAAGATGGGCCATAATTCGCATCTCTATCTGACTGTAATCAGCGGTTAGCAAATCAGTAAATGGGTCTTGAGCAATAAAGCAATCTCTGATTTGCCTGCCTTCATCGGTTCTAATTGGAATATTTTGAAGGTTGGGTTCGGTTGATGAAAGTCGACCAGTAGCTGCAACAGTTTGCTGAAAATTTGTATGAATTCTTCCATCAGATTTAACCGAAGAAATTAATCCGTCAATAGTTGTAAGTAACTTCGTTGTCTCTCTAATTCGTAAAAGATGTTTAAGCAAAGGATGCTTTGTCTTTAACGCTAGCCAATCTAGGCTCTCCGCGTCTGTAGTAAATCCAGTTTTAATTTTTTTAGTTTTGGGTAGATTTAATTCATCAAATAACACTACCTGCAACTGCTTAGGAGAATTCACATTAAATTCATGACCAACTTCATTGTATGCATGATTTGTTTCATCTAAAACTATTTTGGAAAAATGTTTTGAAAGCTCCATTAATTTATTTTGATCTACTGCGATACCGGTAGCCTCAATTTGTGAGAGTAATACTAGAGTTGGCTGTTCCAGATCCCAATATAAGTCACTCATTGATTTCGAAATAATTTCAGCATTGAGTTCCTTCTGTAGAGAAAATATCCAGCAAGCACTCTTTGGATCAAAGTTAGAAAAAAGGTTTTCAGTATTTGGTGAAACTCCTAACAAACGTTCAGATAAATCATTCAATTCAAGATTTCTACTACCTGGATTAATTAAATATGCTAGTAACTCTATGTCCGCGGCGAGTCCATTCATTTTTAATGCCTTTAGTGGAAATTTACCTCCGTGGACATATTTTGGAATACTTGAATCGGAGATCCAATTCCCAATTTCTTTGTCTTCTACGCTAAAAGCCTCCGATGCACTTATTGCAACAGAGTATGAATTAAGAACCCCATCAATCACATCAAATGAAATAGCGACTGGATCTCTACGACCAGAAAGAATTTCATCTAGTTTAGATGAATCCACGGTTGTAATATTTATCTTTATTTCACTAGATTCAGAACCACCAACCTGAGGCAGTGACTTTAGACGATCTTTAAGCGCTCTTATTTCAAGTTTTTCAAAAAACACATTAATCCTATTGGCTTCAACACCAGACCAGATTAAATCATCTAGGTCGTAGGGCAATTTAACATCGTTAACTAAATGAGTGAGCTCTCGATTTAATCTAACGGTGTCGATATTAGACCGGAGTGATTCCCCTACTTTTCCACCGATTTTCTCAGCATTGTCTAAAAGTTTCTCTAGAGATCCATAGTCAATAATCCATTTTGTTGCGGTCTTCTCTCCCACACCTGGAACTGATGGCAAGTTATCACTAGGGTCCCCGCGCAGTGCAGCAAAATCTGGATACTGAGCTGGCTTAAGACCATATTTTTCAAATACCGCCTCTGGAGTCATTCGGCTCATTTCGGTAACACCTTTTTTTGGATATAAAACAGTTATTTTGTCATTAACCAACTGAAATGCATCTCGATCACCTGTGCAAATCAACACTTGATATGCCTGCTTATCAGCTGATTTACTCAATGTTGCAATAATGTCATCTGCTTCGTAACCTTCTAACTCAAAATATTTAATACCGAAACTTTCTATCATTTCGTTTATATGCGAAAGTTGTGAACGAAATTCATCTGGGGTTGCTGCTCGATTCGCTTTGTAATCAGCAAATTTCTCAGTACGAAAAGTTTTTCTAGAAACATCAAAGGCAACTGCGATATGGGTAGGCTTCTCATCTCTTATTAAGTTAATCAACATTGAAGCGAATCCGTATATTGCATTTGTTGGTTGACCGGTCGAAGTTTTGAAATTCTCAACTGGTAAGGCGTAGAAAGCCCGGTAGGCCATTGAGTGGCCGTCTATTAGAAGTAATCGCTTCTGACTCGCACTCATATTGGGATTCTAATTGCTCTACAGGTTAAACTATTGAACATGACTGAGTTCCTAGACACAATTCGCCAACGTGGTGCTGGTGCCCTTGATAAGAAAATGGGCATAGAGATTATCGAAGCCTCACCAAACCGCTTGGTTGGAACCATGCCAGTTGAAGGAAATACGCAGCCAATTGGATTGTTGCATGGAGGCGCAAATGTTGTTCTAGCAGAAAGCCTTGGATCGATTGGTACGCAACTACATGCCGGTGCAAATAAAAGAATTGTTGGAGTTGACATAAATGCAACTCACCACAAATCTGCCACTACTGGTTTAGTCACTGGTGTTGCAACAGCAATAACGCTAGGGAAAACTCTTTGCTGTTACGAAATAGAAATTACTAACGATAAGGGTGAAAGAACTTGCAGTGCCCGAATAACTTGTTTGATTCTTGCAGACCGCTAGTTTTAGCCGCCAAGATAAGCTTTTGTAACCTCATCATTTGATATTAAATCTTTAGCTTTTCCACTCATCTTTATAGACCCAGACTCAAGAACGTATGCGCGATCAGCAACTTTCAAGGCTGCAAGGGCATTCTGTTCTACGAGTAAAATTGTCGTTCCCTGATCATTAATTTTCTTTATTGTTTCAAAAATCATCTCAACTAGTACCGGCGCAAGACCCATAGATGGTTCATCAAGGAGCAATAACTTTGGTGATCCCATAAGCGCACGGCCTACTGCGAGCATTTGCTGCTCACCACCTGACATCGTTCCAGCTTTTTGATCTATACGCTCCTGCAGTCTTGGAAACAACTCTAAAACTCTCTGACGATCATTTTTAATTTCTGACTTATCATTTCGCAAAAAAGCTCCCAAATCCAAATTTTCGTCAACAGTCATTTTAGGGAAAATTCTTCTTCCTTCAGGTGATTGACAAATTCCCTTAGCCACAATTTCATGACCTTCGACACCCTCAATTCTCTCACCATTGAAAGTAATCGATCCAGATCTTGGTTTTAGAATTCCCGAAATAGTTCTAAGCGTTGTCGATTTACCCGCTCCATTAGAACCAATCAAAGTAACTATTTCACCTTGATTTACCTCAAGGGAAATACCCTTGATTGCTTTGATATTTCCATATGTAACCTCTAAATTTTCGACTTTTAACATTATTTGTCACTCTCACTTGATTTGCCAAGGTAGGCCTCAATAACTTGTTTATTTGATTTAATTTCAGCCGGTGTTCCTTCAGCTATCTTTTGACCTCGATCTAAAACAGTAATCCTCTCTGACACCTTCATAACTACTGACATGTCATGCTCTATAAGCAAAATTGACACACCCTTTTTATCTCGAACTCTGTAAACGAAATCCACGAAAGTTTGTGATTCTTGTGGATTCATGCCCGCAGTCGGCTCATCAAGCAATAAAACTTTTGGTCGAAGAGCTAAGGCGCGCGCAACCTCTAGTCGTCTTTGATCTCCGTATGAAAGATTTCTTGCGAATTGATCTGCCGTATTTCCAATTCCTACAAAATCTAGAAGTTCTCGTGCAGTTTTCTTTGACTCTTCTTCTTCGGAGCGTTGCCTCTTGGTCCCAAAAACCGTACTAATAATTCCAGATTTTAGGTGAGAGTGCATTGCAACCATAACATTTTCTTCTGCGGTCATTAGTCCAAACAACCTAATATTCTGAAAAGTTCTTGCCACGCCAGCTTGAGCAATTTTATGAGGTGGTTTCGCAGTTATATTCTTCTCGTCAAATGTGACAACTCCACTAGTGGGTTTATATAACCCTGTTAAGACATTGAAGAAAGTGGTTTTGCCAGCACCATTTGGTCCGATTAAAGAGACCACTCCACCGGTTGGAATATCAAAAGAAACATCATCTACGGCAACAAGTCCACCAAACTTCACAGAAATATTGTCCGCTTTCAATACTGATTTGGTCATCAGTGTCCACCAATATTTGAGGTCGAATCATCGGTTTCGTGAAGAATTTGTTTCAATCTTGACTCTGGCAGTAATCCTTCACGCTTATAGAGCATCATAAATATTAAAATTCCACCAAAAAGCAAAAAATTATAAGAAGGGAAATTAATATTGGTGCCCAATATATTATTTACGGTATCACCAAATGCAGGCAACCCAGTTGAGTTTACCCATGCGATAACTAGAGCTCCCACAATTACGCCCCAAACATTTCCCATTCCGCCAAGAACTACCATTGCGAGCAAAATTATCGAAATTGAAAAATTAAATCGATCAGCAAAAACACCATTTACGTGAGTCGCAAAAGCTACGCCACCGATTCCACCAGAGAATGCGCCGACAGCATATGCCGCTAATTTCGACTTCATTAATGGCACACCCATCATTGAAGCAGCCAACTCATCCTCTCGGATCGCGAGCCAGGCTCTACCAAGACGTCCACTTCTTATTCGAAGCGATATGAATACCATTAAAGCAGCTAAACAAACGAATATTAAATATTTCCAGTCTAAATCAAAAGGTCCTAACGTCTTCCCGAATAAGCCAACATTATCAACTGGTGAAATTCCTTTAGAGCCATTCGAAAGATTGAACCCACCAATATTCTCACCATTATAAAAAATCTGAGGAATAATTTCACCGAATCCAAGAGTCACTAGTGCTAAGTAATCACTCTTAAGTCTCAAGGTTGGCGCTCCAATAATCACTCCAAAAACTGCGCAGACAAGTGCGCCGATAAACAAAACTGCCCAAAAACTTAAGTGGATTCCACGTTGTTCAGGAGCCGCAGTAGATGCAAAGTGAATGCTGGTTTGTTGAAAAAAGTCTGACATGAACCACCCAGCGCAATAACCGCCGATTGCCCAAAAGGCAACAAATCCCAGGTCAAGCAACCCGGCATAGCCAACAACAATATTTAAACCAAGGGCACAAATAACCCAAACTAAGGATTCATTTACCGTCGTTGCTGGAAACCACTTCTGGAAAAAGTCATACAAGCCATAAGGAAGCATATCGACAATGAATGCGTAGAAAATCCAAATTGCTACAGCTGTAACTGAGAATCCACGAACCCATTTTGTTTGATTGAACGACTTAAGTTTTCTCGACTTAGTTGATTTTCTTCCTAATTTAATGGCCGGAATCTTCATCTCACACCTTTTCAACCATTGGTTTACCAAGTAAGCCGGTCGGCTTAAATACCATTAATAGAATTAGGATAGTAAAAACCACAGTTTGTGACCATTGCTGACCAAGTCCTATCGGTAGACCATCATTTAATCCTTGGATTAAGCCAATAAGAATTGCTCCTAATACCGCACCAGAAAGATTACCAATTCCACCTAGAACAGCAGATGTGAAGGCAATAAGACCTAACTGATAACCTAAATTATAATTAGTAACACCCTGAGTTTGTTGGAATAAAAGTCCCGCCGCACCAGCTAGTGCCCCACCTAATGCAAAGGTGAAGGAAATGGTCTTGTTTACATTTATTCCCATCAGTCTGGCGGCATCGGCATCCTGAGCAGTTGCCCGCATTGCCTTTCCACGTCTGGTTTTAGCCACTATAAATGTCATCAAAACTAGAAGAGGAATCGTAACTAAGAAAGATATAACGGTGGTGTACGGTATATGAACAGTTGAAATTACGAACTCTCCATCAGGTAGTACTGAATTCCAGGTTTTTGGTCCGGATCCATTCCATCTGATTCCAACAAACTGGATCATAAAAGAAACACCAACAGCCGTGATGAGGGGAGCTAATTTTGGTGCTTTTCGCAACCTTCGATATGCAAAACGCTCAATTGCCACATTTATAGTGGCACAAAATCCCATCGTTGCAATTAAACAAAGAATGAAAACCGCGTAACCAGTATTTGAAGGCGATTCTTGTCCGAACCAAACACCGATAAAAGTTGCAGCAAATAAACCACCCAGCATAAATAAATCACCATGTGCAAAATTTATTAATTCGATAATTCCATAAACTAATGTGTAGCCAAGTGCGATGAGAGCATAAAGTACGCCGTTACTTATTCCGATAATGCTAGATTGAAAAAATTGTGATGGGGATTTTACAAGGTTTATCGCCAACCAAAAAAATACTAACCCAATAATCAGTGTTGCCGCGCTACGCTCAATCAGCAACCGAGCAGAGAAGCGATTTGGTGAAACTGCTTGCATTTCTGCCTTTCTCTCTTATCCCCTAAAGTCAGGGTAATACTATGTTATGAATGGGAGAAATTACACTTTTCGGAGTATTTTCTATGCTCAATTCCTACAGATAAATTCGCTTTCACCGCCCATTTAGGCTCGTATCCCCGTAACCATGATTTGATTTTTAACCGTAATCGCAGCCAGATATTGGCAAAGATTTTATCTATCCGGAGCGGCATCAGGTGAAATTATCGCTTGCGCAACCTCCTTCATTGAGATTCGGCGATCCATCGCAGTTTTTTGAATCCAACTAAAACTTTCAGGCTCTGAAAGGTTCATCGCTTTCATTAATATGCCCTTGGCCCGGTCAATCACTTTCCTAGATTCTAATCGCTCATAAATATCGGCAACCTCTGATTCAAGAGTCTTCATCTGATTATGCCGGCTGATGGCAATTTCGATCGCTGGAATTAAATCATCAATTGAGAAGGGCTTAACTACATAGGCCATTACTCCGGCATCTCTAGCTCTTTCAACTAAATCACGTTGGCTAAAAGCGGTTAACATTAAAACCGGCGCTATGGAAATAATCTGTTCTGCGGCAGTTATGCCATCCATCTCTGGCATTTTTACATCTAAAATTACAAGATCTGGTTTATATTTTTTTGCAAGATCAATTGCAATTACACCATTCTCAGCTTGAGCAACTACTTCGTAGCCAGCCTCAGTTAACATCTCAACTAAATCGAGCCGAATAATGGTTTCATCTTCGGCAACAAGTATTTTTATTTTTTGTTTTTCATTCACCATGTGCCTCGAGTCGGATTCGAACCGACACTATACGGTTTTTGAGACCGTCCTCTCTACCGTTGGAGTACCGAGGCGTTAGAGAGTCTGAGTTTATAGTCACTACTTTTTTAAACGAAATTACTTACGGTATGCAGGCGCAACTCCGCTAACGGCATCACCAATTTTATGAACCCGCATTGCGTTAATTGACCCAGGAATTCCTGGAGGGGAACCGGCAACAATTAATACTAAATCTCCAATTTTTACTCTTTTCGAATCAATCAAAATAGCATCCACCTGCATAACCATCTCATCTGTGTGATTGACAACTGCAGTTAGTAAGGACTCTACGCCCCAAGAGAGTGCCAGTCTGTTATAAGTGCCAATTTCTGGAGTTAAGGCCAACATTGGAATGGGTGAGCGTAATCTAGACATACGCCTAGCTGAATCACCGCTTTGTGTAAATGCTACTAAATACTTCGCGCCTACCGTTAGTCCAACCTCAGTTGCAGCTTTTGTAATTGCTCCTGCTTTTGTAGCAGGTGAATGCTTTAGCGGCGGGATTTGATCTAATGCTACCTCTTCGGTTCGTTCAATAATACGCGCCATAACTTTCACCGCTTCTATTGGAAATTCACCTACGCTTGTCTCACCCGATAACATCAAAGCATCAGCACCATCTAATACAGCATTCGCACAATCTGTCGCTTCTGCTCTAGTTGGTTGAGAATTAAAAGTCATTGAATCTAGCATCTGAGTTGCAACTATTACTGGTTTTGCAGACTCACGCGCCACTGTAATACAGCGCTTTTGCACAATCGGAACATCTTCAATTGGCAGCTCAACTCCTAGATCACCTCGAGCAACCATAATTCCATCAAATGCGTCAACAATTTCCTGTAAGTTTTCAACTGCCTGTGGCTTTTCGATTTTAGCTATAACTGGAACTCTAATACCAACTTCTTCCATAATCTTATGAACATCTTTAATATCTGCTGCACTTCTTACAAAGGAAAGTGCAATGAAGTCTGCACCTGCTTTTAAGCCCCAGCGCAAATCCGCAATATCTTTCTCTGAGAGCGCTGGAACTGAAACTGCAACCCCAGGAAGATTAAGTCCTTTATTATTACTTACCATTCCGGGTTGAACTACTTTGGTTACTACATCATTTCCTTTGACTTCGACAACTTGAACTGAAACTTTTCCATCATCAATCATGATTTTATCACCGGCCTTACAATCACCGGGTAACCCCTTATAGGTTGTACTTACCCGCTCCTTCGTGCCAGGAATATCTTCAGTTGTAATAACAAAAATATCACCACGTGATAACTCATGCGGCCCATCAGCGAAGCGACCTAAACGAATTTTTGGTCCTTGCAAGTCAACTAATATTGCGACTGCTTTATTTGCCTTTTTTGCAACAGATCTAACTGCATTAAGCCTGCTTTGATGTTCATCATATCCTCCATGCGAGAGGTTTAGTCGAGCCATATTCATACCGGCATCAATAAGCTCAGTTATTTTTTCTATCGATTCAACTGCTGGACCCATTGTGCAAACAATTTTCGCTCGGCGCATATGTTGACCTTAAACCATCAATGGGCGAGCGGTTGGTTCTATTGGGAAAGGCAGTTGCGTGTTTCCAGATAGGTACGTGTCAACCGCTGCCGCGGCGCTGCGACCTTCAGCGATAGCCCAAACTATTAAAGACTGTCCCCTGCCTGCATCGCCGCATACATAAACTCCATCGGCTGAGGTTGCATATTCACTATCTCGTTTAATATTGCCTCTATCGTCTACTTCAACCTCTAATTGATCTAATAATTCACTTTTCTCAGGACCAGTAAAGCCCATAGCTAGCAATACTAGATCCGCTGGGATCTCCTTCTCACTGCCAGGAACTTGCTCAAATTTTCCGTTAACCAGCTTAGTTTCAACCAAGATTAGAGCTTTAAGATTTCCATTTTTATCTTTAACAAACTCTTGCGTAGATACTGAGTAAATTCTCTCGCCGGCTTCTTCATGTGCACTGCTTACTCTATAAATCATCGGATAGGTAGGCCATGGTTGCTCACTCGGTCTTTCATCACCTGGTCTTGGCATGATCTCAAGTTGAGTAACAGATTTTGCGCCCTGCCTAATTGCAGTGCCGAGACAATCAGCTCCGGTATC
>Ga0214919_10010195_pt1 | contig 11965 bp, 10 predicted proteins | sample LL1503_MetaG_FD_177994 | JGI IMG/M metagenome (GOLD analysis project Ga0214919, IMG submission 177994) | Freshwater microbial communities from Lake Lanier, Atlanta, Georgia, United States - LL-1503 | ecosystem: Environmental > Aquatic > Freshwater > Lake | place: USA: Georgia | collected...
ACTTCTGCATGGTATGCACCAGGTGCAGCAGGAGCAGCATTAGTAGAAAGTATTGTAAGAGATGAGAAAAAATTATTTACTTGTTGCGTAAGCTTGAATGGCGAATACGGACAAAAAGATATTTGCTTAGGTGTTCCTGTTGTGATTGGCAAAAATGGTTGGGAGAAAATTGTAGAAATGGACTTATCTGCAGATGAGCAAGCTGCCTTTAACAAAAGCGCAGACGCTGTTAGAAGCATGAACGATGTTTTAAAAACATTATAATCGTTTCAGAACAAGCAAGCGAAATAATTATATCAGCAAAGCCTTCTACTTAAATGTAGGAGGCTTTTTTAGATTAAAATATTACACAAAAAATTAAGGGGCTTTATAAAACTCAATTGTTTTACTAGCAATAGTAGTAATATTTTGTAGTCGCATACAAGCAAAATGCCCTTGCGGACATTTACTTTCTCCTTGCTTGGAACAAGGCTGGCAACTTAATTGAGTTACCATTGAATTATAATGAGGGGTACTAGAACCTGTTGGATAATAGGCTTCAAACTGTAAAGCAGGGCTAGTGGCCCCCCAAATAGTAATGGTTGGTTTTTTAAAGGCCGCTGCCACATGTAAAAAACCAGTATCGTGGGAAACCACCACCTGCGCCATTTGAATAATACTAGCCGACTCTTTTAAATCATATTTACCTGTCGCATTGTATATAAAATGGGGGACCGCTGCGGCTATTTCATTAGCAATCGCCGCATCATCCTTGCCTCCAATAAGCACTATGGGTTTATTAACTTGCTTTGCAAGTTCAATCCATTTTTGAACAGGCATTTTTTTATTAAAATAAGAAGCCCCAATGACAAAGGCAATAAAACCCGCCTGATGGCTTGTAGGTAAATTAGCTGCTTTAAAACTATAGTCCTTAGGAAAAAAATAATCTAGGCCCTTGCCATCATTTACTACCTTAAAATGCTGAAGGGTATCGATATATCTATCACATACATGCGTTTTAGGTAAAAAATTGAGTTTTGTTTTTGCGAACAACCACTTTTGGATACTCAACTTTTTATAAGAAAATGCAGGGATCCCTAAGGCTTTTTTAATTTTCCAAGTTCTAATATTATGGTGTAAGTCAATGATATAATCAAAGGGTATTTCTTTTAAAGAAGCAATCGTCTTGTCTATATTATCATCTAAAAAATGAAAATGATCGATATTCGGATTTCCTATCACCAAATCTTTCATAGAAAGCTTGGTTAAAAAATGTATTTCAACACCCGGTATTTGATTTTTAGCACAGCGAACCGCCGGCGTGGTTAAAACTATATCACCAATAGAAGAAAAACGTATAAATAATAAACGCATATACTTGAATAACTATGGAAGTGGGGTATCATGTTCTAGATAATCTAAATCCTTGTGGTAAGTTTCTTCTGTATAGACAAAAGCAATAAGGGTAATAATCATAACAGTAGCCCCTGTGAAAATGCCACTTTGCACAATATTCCAACCCATCGTTTTTTGTAAAATATCTAAGAATAAAAAATTAATTAAAGGCAAGGCACCTCTTACCATATTGGGAATAGTAGTGGCCGCCGTAGCTCTTAAATTGGTGCCAAATTGTTCTGCTGCCATGGTATTGAAAATGGCCCAGTAACCTGTACTAAAACCAAGAAAGCCACAAATGGCATACATTCTATCGTCGGAATTATTGAAATTGCTAAAAAACAAAACCATACCTATAACACTTAAAGCATAAAATAATAATAAAGCTTTTTTTCTACTTTTAAAATATTGACTCACATAACCAATTAATAAGTCCCCTACTGCAATACCTATATAAGCAAACATCACCGACTTACCTGAGTCAATTAAGTTCTCGCCATATAAAGTAGAAGCAAACTTATTACTATAATTAATCATCACTCCAATGACAAACCAAGTAGGAAGTCCAATTAAAATAGCCTTGATGTATTTTGAAAAGCGTTTATAAGAACTAAAAAATAATAAAAAATTGCCTTTGGAAATATTAGCAAGCTTAGCCGACTCAAACATAAAGGACTCCGCAACTTTAACGCGTAATATTAATAGAAAGAAACCAAGCACCCCTCCTATTTGATAACATAATCTCCAGTCGGCAGTGGCCTTAAATGTAAAATAAGCAAAGACAGCACCAAACAAACCAATACCTGCCACCAAGGAAGTGCCAATGCCTCTTTTGTTTTTAGGAAGCATTTCAGATACAAGTGTGATACCCGCTCCCAATTCACCTGCTAAACCAACACCTCCTAGAAAACGGCAATACGCGTATTGATCTACTGTTTGTACAAAGGAGGTTAAAAAATTAGCGGTTGAATAAAGTATAATAGATCCAAACAAAACCTTTAGCCTTCCTTTTTTATCACCCAATACACCCCATAATATTCCTCCAATTAATAAACCCGACATTTGCCAGTTAATAATATGCGCACTGTCTACAATAATGGTTTCAGCGGTAGCGCCTAAACTCATAACACTAGGTTGTCTTACAATCGTAAATAAAAGTAAGTCGTATACATCTACAAAATAGCCAAGAGCTGCTACTAAAACAGGCAGTGACAATATTCCTATTTGTTTATTCGAGGTCATACGCTTTTAATGGTTAGTATATTTTTAAAAAATAATATCTATTTTAATTTTTTTATGTACACCTATTTTTTTGTTCTATGCTTGAGCACTTGAAAAATAACTGGAGCGGTGGTTACAAATACAATAACTAATACAATTATTTCTAAATGCTTTTTTAAATCGAACTGAAATTGATTAAGCACATAAGCTTGTAAAAAATGTCCTGCACAAAGCATAGAAGCTACCCAGGCTAAGCAACCCACCACATTAAAGTAAGTAAACTTTGCCTTATCCATTTTTACAATACCCGCTACAATAGGTGCAAATGTTCTTACAATGGGAATGAACCTAGCAATAACAATAGCACGTCCTCCATGTTTTTCATAAAAGTCTTGTGCTTGTACTAAATATTTTTTCTTAAAAAATAAATTTTCTTTCCAGTCATACATGGCAGGCCCCACTTTATTGCCAATTTGATAGCCCACATAGTTTCCTAAAATACCTGCCACTGAAATAAAAGAAAATATGATAAATAAATTAAGCCATTCATTGTCACTTGCAAAAATTTGAGCAGCTAATGGCGCACTATAGATACCCGCTACAAAAAGCAAGCTGTCTCCTGGTAAGAAAAAACCAAAGAATAATCCGGTTTCTGCAAACACTACAAATAATAATAACCAAAGTCCTCCATTTTCAATATAATATTGAGGTTGTAATAATTGGCTCCAATGAAAGGCGTCTAATAATGTAATCATCAATAAAATATTTAAGCTTGCGCCGGATTTTCAAGTGCTCCTTCCCATTTACTCACCACCGTTGTGGCTAAACTATTACCCAAGACATTGGTAGTGGATCTAAACATATCGCAGAAATGGTCAATAGGTAAAATTAAAGCAATGCCCTCAGGTGGAATATTAAACATAGCACAAGTGGCAGTAACTACAATTAAAGAAGCGCGTGGCACACCCGCTATTCCTTTACTCGTTAACATTAAAACAACGAGCATGGTTAACTGGGTAGCAATATCTATATGTACACCATAGGCTTGTGCAATGGCCATACTTGCAAAAGTCATATACATCATACTTCCATCTAGGTTAAATGAATAGCCTAATGGAAGAATAAATGAAACAATCTTGTCCTTACAACCAAAGCGCACTAACTCTTCAGATAATTTAGGAAATACTGCTTCACTACTTGTGGTGCTAAAAGCAATAACTAAGGGAGAAGTGATATGTCTTAATAAAGAAGGTATTCTTTTGCCTAAAACTAAAAAACCCACACCTAATAAGAATATCCATAAAACACCTATACCTATTAAAAAGAATAATAAATATTTACCGTAAAAAGCAAAAATGGCTAAACCCTTGCTTGCAATAACTGCAGCAATAGCACCAAAAACACCAAGTGGTGCAAAGTTCATCACATAGCCCACCATTTTTAAAATTATATGCGAAACAGTTTCCAATGCTTTAATAAAACCTTTAGCCGCATCTCCAATAGCAGCGGCTGCTACACCAAAGAAAATACTAAAAATAACAATTTGTAATATTTCATTATTGGACATGGCCTCAAACATACTTTTTGGAAAAACATGTTCAACGAAGTTGGCTAAACTAAAAGACTTTGTATTCCCCAATAAATCTTTAGCGCCATTGGTATCGGCATTGCTTAATGCAATTCCTTCTCCTGGTTTAAAAAGATTTACAAGTACTAACCCAATTAACAAACTCACAAGTGATGCTGTTATAAACCATAACATAGCCTTACCTCCCACACGACCCACTGTTTTTAAGTCGCCTAATTTTGCAATACCCACAACTAAAGTGCTAAACACAAGTGGGGCAATAATCATTTGCACCAAACGCAAGAAAATGGTCGTTAATAACTTGCTGTTTTTAGCAAAAGCAGCAATGGTTTCTTCATTATAATTTTCATGTATATAATAGCCTAAAATAGCTCCGGCAATCATAGCAATGACAATGTAAATAGTAAGTTTATTCGATTTTTTCATGCAATAGTAATTACTGCAATATAAGACTTAAGTATTAAAAAAATAAGCAAAAAAAAGGGCCATTTTCCATGGAATTTTAGCCTGATTTTGCAAAAAAAGTGCTATTTTCCAAGATAAATTGAAACCACAACAAACCAATTATTTATGAGTTTATTTAGAAAGAAAGATTTGTCAGCCATGCTTGCCCAATCAGAGGACGGAGGCAAGGGCTTAAAACGCACATTGGGCGCTGGTAACTTAGTGGCCTTAGGTGTAGGTGCGATTATAGGTGCAGGTTTATTTGTTAGAACTGCCGCTGCTGCTGGACAAGCTGCAGGACCAGGTGTAACATTGTCTTTTATAGTAGCAGCCGTAGGTTGTGCCTTTGCAGGTTTATGTTATGCAGAATTTGCTGCCATGATACCTATTTCAGGTAGTGCTTATGCTTACTCTTATGTAACTATGGGAGAAACAGTTGCCTGGATTATTGGATGGGCTTTAATTATGGAATATGCATTAGGAGCAGCCACTGTTTCTATTGCTTGGAGTGAATATTTAAATAAGCTGCTGGGAGGAGCCATCCCTTATGAATGGAGCCACTCCCCGCTGGAAAGTATAACGGATAGCGCTGGCGTACTTCATCACGGAATGATTAACGCACCTGCCTTAGTTATTTTATTATTGTTAACCTTATTATTAATTAAGGGAACACAAGAGTCTGCTGTGGTCAATGCAATTATAGTATTTGTAAAAGTAGCCATAGTTGTATTGTTTATTATTTTAGGCTGGCAGTTTATTCGTCCAGAAAATCATACTCCTTATTTAATTCCTGCTAATCAACCACCTGTAATTGATGCTTCTGGTAAAATAATTGCAGATTACTCTGGTGCATTCAAACATGGCTGGGGTGGTGTATTAGGCGGTGCTGCTATTGTGTTTTTTGCTTTCATTGGTTTTGATGCAGTATCTACAGCCGCTCAAGAAGCAAAGAATCCTAAAAGAGATATGCCTATTGGAATTTTAGGTTCATTAGTTGTATGTACTATATTATACATTTTATTTGGACACGTATTAACAGGTGTTGCTAACTGGAAAGATTTTGTGGATCCTTTAAAAGGTCGTGAAGCATCTGTTGCTTATGCGATATCAACTTATATGACAGGTTATGGCTGGTTAGCCACTGCTGTAACTGTCGCTATTCTAGCAGGATTTAGTTCTGTTATATTAGTGATGTTAATGGGTCAATCACGCGTATTCTATTCAATGGCCAATGACGGATTACTTCCTAAAGTATTCTCTGAATTACATCCTAAGTACAGAACGCCGTATAAGTCTAACTGGATTTTATTTGTTTTCGTAGGTGGTTTTGCTGCCTTTATCCCAGGTAATGTAGCAGGTGATTTAACCTCATTTGGTACTTTATTTGCCTTCGTATTAGTAAGTGCGGGTATTTGGATATTAAGACGCAAATCACCTGATATGGAGCGTCCATTTAAAACTCCATTAGTGCCATTGGTACCCATTTTAGGAGCCGTTATTTGCTTAGCAATGATATTCGCCCTAGATGCACAAACATTAAAAGTAGCCTTTGCTTGGATGGCTTTAGGCCTAATTGTTTACTTCATTTACGGTCGTAAGCATAGTAAATTGAATGATTAATTTCATCTAAACAATACATTAGAAAAGTCCTCTCGATTACTCGGGGGGACTTTTTTTTCTTATTTTTGCAACTCTTAATACACACACTATGGGAAGAATATTTGAAGTTAGAAAAGCCACCATGTTCAAAAGATTTGATCGTATGGCAAAGCAATTTACCCGCATTGGTAAAGAAATAGTTATTGCTGTAAAAGCAAGTGGCCCTAACCCAGACGACAACCCTGCTTTAAGAAGATGTTACCAGAATGCAAGAAGTGTGGGTATGCCCAAGGACCGTGTGGAAGCGGCTATTAAAAGAGCCATGGGTAAAGACACGAGCAACTACGAAGAAATTTTATACGAGGGATATGCGCCGCATGGTGTGGCTTTATTAGTTGAAACTGCAACCGATAACCATGTTAGAACCGTTGCGAATGTAAAAAGCCATTTTAATAAAGGGCATGGTACTTTAGGTAATTCAGGAAGTGTAAGTTTCCAATTTAAAAAAATGGGTGTTTTTAATTTAAAGCCAGAGGGTTTAAATATGGACGACCTAGAACTTGATTTAATTGATCATGGCTTAGATGAATTAGGAGAAAGTAATGACGAGAATGAAAATCCAATTATTGTTCTTCGTTGCGCCTTTACCGATTTTGGTAATTTACAAAAAGCTTTAGAAGATAAAAATATCCATCCCATTAGTGCACAACTAGAATGGATACCTACTACCACCGTTCCTGTTTCAGATGAGCAAGCAGAAGATATTAGTAAATTAATAGAACGCTTGGAAGAGGACGAAGACGTGAATAAGGTATTCCATAATATGGGGTAGATTTACATTACTTTTTATTTTTTAAATAAAAAAAGTAATGTAAATCTCTCTAATGATTTTTTTCAAAAAATTGTAAATTTTTCGAAATACCAACACTAGCTTATTATGCGAATTATACGTACCCTATTATTAGCAGGCTTTCTTTTACCAATAATAAAAGATACTATTCAATTGAAACCTAACTATTATAGTCTTAGCGCAGATTTAAAAATTGCACCCAATTACTACACCACTAAAACAGGATTTTTTTGTAATACAGAAAGGTCTTTGGAAAAAAGAACAAAGTTCGCTGTAAAATTTAGATTGGGATCGGTTGAGCAAACGCAGAAATTAGAAGGCTATAATTTATCTAGTAAAACACAAGATTAGATTAGGCTACTCAGCCATCATTTCATTGATCACATTCATTATTTCCTCGGTATTCGGTTTAGAGAAATAATCTCCATCACTACCAAAGGCAGGACGATGTGCTTTTGAGCTTAGTGTGCGCGCTGCTACATCTAACCAACGGTAACCCCCTTGTTTTTCGATGACTTGTTGATACATATAAGCACTTGCGCCCCCTGGCACATCTTCATCCACAAATAAAATTCTATTGGTTTTCTTTAAAGAGGCCAGTATTTGATGATTAATATCAAAGGGTAATAAAGTTTGTACATCTATAATTTCACAATCAATACCCATGGTTAATAATCTAGCGGCTGCATCTTCCACAATTCTTAAAGTAGAACCATAAGAAACAATGGTCACATCCTCCCCTTCTTTTAAAATTTCTGGTTTACCTAATGGCACAGTAAATTCAGTAATATTAGAAGGCATTTTTTCTTTTAGCCTATAACCATTCAAACACTCAATTAATAAAGCAGGATCATTCCCTTTTAATAAAGTGTTATACATACCTACTGCTTGTACCATATTTCTTGGTACACAAACATACATTCCTCTTAAAGCATTTACAATAACGCCCATTGGAGAGCCGCTATGAAAGATACCTTCTAAACGGTGGCCTCTTGTTCTAATAATAACTGGGCTACTTTGAATACCATTAGTGCGGTAATGAATAGTAGCTATGTCATCACTTAAAGTTTGTAAACCGTATAATAAATAATCCAAGTATTGTATCTCAGCAATGGGTCGAAGACCTCGAAGGGCCATACCATGCGCTTGTCCCATGATAGACTGCTCTCTTATACCGGTATCAAAAATTCTATCTATTCCATGTTTGTTTTGAAGACCTGCAAAACCCTGATTCACATCTCCAATTCCCCCCAAGTCTTCGCCAAAGGCATATACCTTAGGGTTTTCTTGAAACAACTTATCAAAATACTGATTCAATACTTCATAGCCATTAATGGTTTGAGCCTCCTTTGCATATTCAGCCTCTACTATAGAAACATTGAGTGCACTCTTAGGACCTTCATTGTATAAATTTTTACTATAAAACGGTGCTTCTGTCTCATTGTATTTTCTTAGAAAAGATTGAATCGCAGCAGCATTAGCATGCATTGGAATTTTTTCCAATATTAAATTAACTGTTCTGAAAATATCTCTTTTTAAAGGCTCTCTACTTTGAACCAATTCTTGTAATAATGTATTAGCAATATTTAAATCGGATTCATTTAAGCCTTCTTGTACTAATACAACCGCTTCTTTAATTTTTTCTTTAATGGGTGCAAGGTATTTTTCCCAGGCAGCTAATTTTGAAGCGCGCACTAATTGCTTTGCTGTATTTTCTACTTCTTGTAAAACTTCATCTGTTGCCAACTCATTGGCTATAAGCCACTCTCTCATTTGCTTATTACAATCCCAGTTTCTTTCCCAGTCTAATCTTTCAATAGGCTTATACCTTTCATGACTGCCACTAGTAGAGTGGCCTTGGGGCTGTGTGAGTTCTTGTACATGAAACACAACGGGCGTATGCGTTTCTCTTGTATATCGAATACCTTCTTCAAAGGTTTCACATAAGGCTGCATAGTCCCAGCCTTTCACTGTGTAAATTTTTATGCCGTTGGTATTTTTTTCTTTTTGAAAACCTTTCAACACTTCAGAAATAGAACCCTTGGTGGTTTGTAAAGCAGTGGGGACAGAAATACCATATCCGTCGTCATATACAAAAACAGCTAAGGGCACTTGTAATACACCAGCAGCATTAATGGCTTCCCAAAAATGTCCTTCAGAAGTACTAGCATCGCCAATGGTACAAAAACAAACTTCATTACCATTATTACTTAAATGTTTGAAGGCCTCTTTGTTTTTTGCATTTCTAAAACAATTAGAAGCAAAGGCTAAACCTAGGCCGCGCATCATTTGCCCTGCTGTAGGAGCAATATCTGCAGAAACATTTAACATTTCTGTTAAATTATTCCAATCTCCGTTTTCATTTACAAAAGCAGTGGCAAAATGTGCATTCATATTTTTACCGCCACTAAAGGGGTCGTTGTGCACATCGGAATAGAGTTGTGAAAAATAATCTTCTACATTGGCAACACCTAAAGCAAACATAAAAGTTTGGTCTCTATAATACCCACTTCTAAAATCTCCTTTATGAAAAAATTTGGATAGCGCAATTTGTGCTACTTCTTTACCATCTCCGAAAATGCCAAATTTGGCCTTGCCTGTTAATACTTCCCTTCTTCCTAATAAGCTCACTTCCCTACTCATTATGGCCAATTTGTAGTCGGCGATAACGGAGTTCCGAAATGCCTCAAAGGAGAGCATGTCTTGGGCAGATACAGCTTCAAGGGTGGATTCCATTTGACAAAAATAGGGGTCAAAATGCATAAAAAGTACATTCATAACTAAAATCACCTAATTAGTGAAATTTCAATAAATTCGTAAGCCTATTTGGCCCAAAAAGCTGAAAAAGAACCCCTTCAAATTACCCTAAAACCTTATACCATGAAAACAAGATTACTTATTCTAAGTTTACTTATTGCAGCCACTGGCTTCGGGCAATCAAGCATTCACTTTAATCAAACTAGCTATAATTATGGCAAGATAATTAAAGGCATTCACAAGTCGGTTGTATTTAGTTTTACCAACGAAGGAGTTAAACCTGCTGTCATAGAATTTGCCACTGCAGAATGCGGTTGCACCCAACCTGAATATAATCAAAGCCCCGTTTTGAAAGGACAGAAAGGAAGCATTAAAGTAACTTATACCGCACCAAACGAAGGCTTATTTAAAAAAAGAGTCTCTGTTAAATTTGCAGGTGAAAAGGCAGTAACTGAATTAGTAATTGAAGGAGAGGTGGTATTGAAATAAAAAAACCCTCTACCAAAATAGGCAGAGGGTTTTTCATTTCTTTTCTAGTACGTTAACTAAATATTAGTCAATGTCCCAGAATATACGTGTAGCTAAAGGATCGATTGTTCCTTGTGCATTAACGTTCGCACCATTAGAACCTAATTCAGTTCCAGGATACCATAAACGTAATGGACGAGCTGTACCTACATAGTTCTTAGAGTTAGGAGTCACTGGATAGTTATTCTTACGATACTCAGACCATGCTTCTAATCCATTAAAATAACCTAATGCTACCCATTTTTGGTAAGCAATAGTATTTAATTTATTAGTTGAGGCAGTAAAATCACAATCTCCCTTTCCGTTAGTTAATAAAGCAGTCACATTAGATGTGCTAGCTCCAACTGCGCGGAAGTTTTGTTTAACTCCTTCTTCATAATATGATTGAGCTGTACCTGTTAAGTTTACAGAAGCACCATAACGTTGCTTCGCTTCTGCTAAACAGAATTGAACTTCAGCAGCAGTCATGATAACGATAGGTCTATTGTATTGACCTCTAACTAATAAGACTGGACCTACTGCAGAACTAGTTGCAGGTAAATATCCGGCACTTGAACCGAAAGGAATACCAATATAGTTAGCAGCAATTTCAGGCTTAACGCTCACACCTGGATTTGCTAAGTCTTCATTTCCTGGTGCATAGGCAAAACGCTTTAAACGGAAAGTATCGGCATTTTTAATTAATTCTTTCACCATGAAATCGGTAATTCTTGGCCAGTTATTGTTACCTACTCTAGCACCTGTTTCAGTATAACCATAAGTGTTATAGATTGGGTTAATTTGACCAGAAGAAGCAACATAACCTGGGTTTGAACCAACTTCAACTCCAGTAATAAAACCAGAACCTTCAGCAACGATTTTGTTAATCTCAGCAGTAATATAAGCATCTCTTCCACTTACTCTTGCTTGACGCATTAAAATACGCATTTTCAAAGAGTTCGCAAATTTGATCCAACTAGAATTGCTTCCTTTGAAAACGATATCAGAACTTGAGTAAGTGCTCGCAAAAGCATTTGCTTTTAAGTCCTTGATAGCATCATCTAATAAAACAATCAAGCCTTCGTAAACCGCTTTTTGATCATCAAATTTTGGTGCTAAATTGTTTACACCTTTTAAGGCTTCAGAAAAAGGAATGTTACCATATAAGTCTACCAATTTTTGATAGTTATAAGCCTTCATTACTTTAGCGGGTCCTTTTAAGTATTCTTGACTATACTTTGAAGCATTGTCAATTACATACTGATAATCGTAAAGATTATCATATGTACCATCCCAATAGTTAAAGTCACCATTGGTAAAGGCATAAGAGAATAAAGTAGTAGAAATGATATAACCATTGGATTGTGTCCAATGACCAGACCAGAACATACCTACTTCATTAGGAGACACCATGCTTGCAGCAGAAGTGTTCAATGCATTCGCTAAAACGTATGCAGGTGTTGCGGTTGGAAGTGAGTTGGGGTTGGTATTGACATCGAGATAGTCTTTTTTACAACCTGTTCCCACAAGTACCAAAAACGCGGCGATATATAATTTATTTAGTTTCATATCTATTGTTTTAGTGTGTGGTTATTAAAAAACAAAATTTACATTAACACCAAATT